>Ga0123342_1000546_pt1 | contig 59938 bp, 24 predicted proteins | sample Turbeawhitnodule_FD_89960 | JGI IMG/M metagenome (GOLD analysis project Ga0123342, IMG submission 89960) | Root nodule microbial communities of legume samples collected from Mexico - Turtle bean Mexico white nodule | ecosystem: Host-associated > Plants > Roots > Nodule | place: Mexico: Nepantla... | reverse complement strand
TAAGTAGAATTGAATTAGACTTCAAATAAATTTTATACACTTTGTGAGAATGAGATTCCGTTGACAATGACTCCCCTTGAATCAAATTAAAAGCAAATGTTGATGTAAAAACTAAATTGAATTTTCTTTCATATACTGATGAGGATCTAAAAATCCAAACCCAGGTTGAAAATGGGCGTGAAGTATAAAATCAGAATTGAACTAGTTCCTTCTTCACCAGAAATGACTCTATAATAGATATTCACCGTATGACCTATTAAGTGTAACATTTGTGAAGTTATGAGGGAGAGAAAATGGCTATAAATGATGTAGCCACTTGAGATTGAGAAGTCATGTTCAGTGATTCTCAGATTCCCCTGAGCATTTCTTGCTCCAACCACCTGAACACGCTTTGCGCTCCCCACGTTTTCTTTTGTTCTTGGGGATGTTCACATCGCTATACATACAGGGCTTTAGGCTTGATTGCTCTTGAGCCACTCTACTGTTTGTTGCTGTATTAATATCTGACATGGGGATAGACACAACATTCACATTTTCTTCCCCTTCACCTTTCTCCCAGTTCTGAACTGTTTCTGCTACTTCATGTATCAAGACATTGTCCACCATCTGCGACCAAACATGTCAAAAAACATTATATGTTGGATTGTTTACTACATACATCATCAACACTGTTGAGAAGAGAGAAACTAAGAAGACATGTGATGAAGTCCATCTTGTAAACACATTGGAACTATTCAATTTATGGAGAAAAAACATACAAAAATCTGAAGAATTCTAACACTCCTTCTAAAGCTGGAGCATCTAGGTCATATGCACTAAGTTTGTTACTCGTGTAGTTAATATGCAAAAATGTTCCAAGGGCACAACTAATAGAGACCAAAAAATGTTCAAATAATCGACTAATAGTACAAAGCAAAAATAATGCTTGGAGAACATGGTGACTCTCCCGGAAGAGCAAAGTGTGCCTGGAAAGCACAGTGGCTACCGGAGAGAGAAATAGTTGTTGTGTTCAGAGACACAACAACTACCAAAAAGCAAAAAGAACTCAATTTGCAAATATGCTTAGAAAGCACAGCAACTGCCAAAGAGCATAATTCTAAGAGGACGTGCGGTAGCGAAGAGCACATGGTTATCAAAGAGCATGCTTAGAGGGTGGGGTGGCTGCTAAAGAGCACAAGGGCTCAGAGGGTGCAATGGTTGTCAAAGAGCAAAAATGGTCAAAAAGACACAGTGGCTGCCAAGGACCAAAAATGCTCACAGGACACAACAGTTATCAGAGAGCAAAAAAAGTATACTCGGATAGCCCCGACAGCTATTGGAGAACAAAAAATACTGAGAGAGTGCAATAACTGCTAGAGAGAGGAAAGCCTACTCAAAGAGCACCCTGTTAGAGAGCAACAAATGCTCAAAAGAGCATGCCGGAGAGCAAACTTCTCAAAGGACGCAGCAGCTACCAAAGAGCAAAGAGACTCTCGAGAGTGGCAGCTGCCAGAGAGCACAGAGGCTCGGTGTGAATGGTGGTTGCCATAGAACGTAGAGGCTCGAAGACCATGGCAGTTGCTAGAGAGCAAAATTGCTTGAAGGATGGGGTGACTATCGAAGAACTAAGAGGCTTAGAGGGTGTGGCAGCTGCCGAAGAACAAAAATGCTCAAAGGACCCAGCAACTACCGAAGAGGAAAAAGTGCTCAAAGGATGCAGCGATTGGCAAACTCAATCATCTAGAAGAGAGAAACCTTGAGGCATATGATGAATTTTGGGTGCTGAGACCACAACGAAGGTATTTGAATTTTAGGAAACATGGTAACAAAATATTCAGAGACCTTATTTTAAGCTGATAGCATTAATATAGAATCAATCTAATTGATCCTAATATGAACGTTACTTACAGGATGCTAATGTATCTACAACATTCTAACAGAAACCGTGAGGAATAAATCACAGAAAATTTAGCAAATGAACAATACATATTAGTGGACACAAAAAGATGAAAATAAAATTTTATCTATTGAATTTTATATACAACACTTTTATAGGTATCATTTGGGAAGGAATTGGCATAATTATTGGAAGAACTAAAACTATGTTTACATAGGTTGAGGAAACTTACATCTTCACACGAGTCCCCAGCCAAGGCTGAACGAAAGGTGACATCAGCAGCAGATAATAAGCCGACGGTACTCTCAATTATATCAGGAACCATTGGAACTTCTCCGTAACTTGAAACAACACTATGCATAACAAAATCTCCAATATCAAAGTCAACTCCATTCTGAATTGAATTATAAATAACCCCGACAGACGCCGCATCTCCATTCCCTGCAGAGATTGTAGGGCTTTGGGCAGAGCTAGTCTGCACATCACCATGAGGAAGAAGGCTCAAATTTTCTGATGAAGAAAACTTTGATGCATTTTTGGACATTATTGCATCAACATCACCCTTCAGCTTGTGGACCCTAGCATGTAGATTGTCTATTGCCCAAAGGAGCTGCTCTAATGAAGCATCAGTTTCACTGAAATCCAAGAAAGGTTGAACTTCCCCGATGCCAAACCTGTCTGTTGAATCAGCATGTGGCTCTATGATCACTATACCAAAAGAGAGTATAAAAGCATTAGTCGTGAATCAGATGCAACTCAAAATGTGATTATGAGGCAAATGACAGGTAGACTAAAACTGCCAATAGTCAAAACAATGAAAGATGATTCTACGCACAACCACTGACAAGCAAATTGTGTTGAATAAAACAGTTTTTTTCTGTTGTATCCTTATATCTTATGGGAAAAGAAAGCAACAGATGCTAAAGACATCACTGATTTAACATTGGACAGCAGCCAGACATTAGGTATCATTACAGAAGCAAATTTCTAACCTGGATTGCCAAAATCATCAGCCAAACCACCATCATGATCAGACTTCTTACTCTCTACAATGTAAGTAAAGCAAAGAGTCACACTTATCTCTAAACCATGGACAAGTGATTGGTATAACCCATGAAAACATAAGAAAGTTAGGTATCAAGATAAATGAGTTGTACCAAGATAGGAGAAAATATAATGATGTGATGTATATGATCCAATTTCGGTTGTGTCTTCAATTTTCTTCCTTTTTCTTCTCTTGTTGGCCTTATTTCTACGTTGTTCACCCAAAAATGGCAATGACTTTGAACCAAACTCTTCTATGGAAAATTGATCAGGTGTTGTATGTTTACCCTTGTCATATTCTGCAAGCTCTTTACTATATTTTAATGCTAGTGAGTCAATTTCTTTAATTCTTAGTTCTGTCCATTTGCATCGCCATGTTAGAGGTCTTATAAAGTTCCTCCAGTGATCTGTCAACTTCCTCTTCCTACAGTTACACCACAAAAACGTAATGTGTCAAACAAAAAACGTCCATGCAATAAACACCAAATAACCATGTAGAGTGGTATACCACACTCCCACACCCAATTACTAATTAACATTAATGATGACAGACCATACAAACAGGTGATAGGTTTTTCAATGCCAATCTTCACTGGATGCTATAACTATATTAGATAAACAATTATCTGAATTTAATAACATAAATTGAAGTGCATTTAATATCTATGGAGTTTCATAGAGGCAAAGTGGGGAAATAACCTATGTTCTTACTGGAACATCAAACCAACATACAATAAACAACTGGAACCTTTAAACTTACACTAACGCTCTTTTAATAATCATTACTAAAGTAGTATGCAGATATATTAAGATTTATAATTGCTAAACACCCACTATCTAATTTGAACATTGAGTTCATACTATGAATTTTACATGTAACTTTAATCAATTTTCAACAATTTATATGACCTGATCTGGGTTCTTTAGATATTGGTACCAATCTTATTTCCAAGAAAATGAATTCAAAATTTACTGATTTGGAAGAAAAGTCACCTCATTGGAAATGCAGAACCATCAAAAGCGTCTGTTAAGCCACCACTATCACCCAAGAACTCAGACTCCACTTCAGCATCACTCAATCTAGAACCATTTTCAGCACCAGACGTAGTGTCAGCAAACGAACTTGAATAGTCAGTTGCATCAGGGTCCTCACTTTTGTTGGATGCAAAATCACCCTTGTTTGCCCAACTCACTATATCGACTTCTGTGTCCTCAAATACTTTTGTACTATTAATTTGTTCATCTAGAAAGGGCTCCACCTTAATGAGGGGTTTCTCACAGTGACCCATGTTACTCAAACCCTTATATTGCACCTTCTTTGCAACTTATAAAGTGAATTTTGATTCGCTCTTTCTATAATTACAGAGAAGGAATGGGTGAGTAGGGACATCAGGTTGTTTTTCACAAACTTAGCTCCATTTAAAGTTTTCCTGGTCAGGTTCAGAGTGTTCAGATACATGAGCAAATTCAACGAATAGAAAATCAACCCATTACATGTACTTCTGAAATTGATATACAGAAAATAACAAAATAAGCACTTTTTAAATAAAAAATTATTTCAAAAGATCTTGTATTTAAATAAGCATCACACCCGCGCGCACACACAAAATTGTAACTTTCAAATTCCATTTGAAACTTTAAATCCATTTTCGGCCCTCTGTAAATAAAACAGAGCAAACCGAAAAGTGATCAAGGGTGCAAAATACTCCAAACTTCAACGACACAAAAAAACTAACCATAAATTTCAGTACCTCGTACCAACATCTAAAATCACACCACCATTCACTACACACAATTAACTCAATGCACACCGTAATCGAAAAAAACGAAGGATCGGTAATTGCAACACAAACAGAGACTCGGAAAAACCGCAGACATGAACTCATAAACACGTTGAGTAGAAGTGGAACAACAGCAGCGTAACGGGAAAAGTAACGAAAGTGTCTAAAAATGAAGGTGGAATGGAAGTTGAAGAGGCGAAAGTGGACGTGCATGTGGTGAGAGAGAGTGTAAAAGGTGAAAGAGAGGGTGAGAGAAAGTACCGAGAGAGTGAAGAGAGATTGACAATGGCGAGTTGGCGGCGTGAGGAGCAAGAACAGAGTGAGTAGTGGCAGCAGCAGCAGTTAACGTTATAAACCTAGGAAGAGTGGAAAGGAAACGCAGGTTGCCGCTATTTATATATTGGAACTTGCCGTTCCTTGTCTTCACACGTGTCCGCCACTACCCTAACATTTGCACGCTTTTATTACCACCCTCTTCTTCAACTTTACTTTTTTTTTCTGAATCTTTCACTCTTTCGCTCATTAATTTCGCAAATCTTTCGCCTTGTGTTAGCTTTCTTTGGGTATAGATTAATTTCAGATTTCAGTTTCTTTTTAAGTTTTTTTAGATTTATTGGATCTTAAAATAAGACTTTAAAACTAAAAAAAAAAATTAATATAAATATTGACGGTGCAAAATTAAATTATTTTACATTCTTATTCATAAAAAATTAAGTTACACTCCATGTTGATATTTTATTTTTTAAAAATCGTTTTAAATAAGAAAAACAACTGCATTCTCCTTGAAAACAAAGAGGAAGTGGAAAATCAAGGATAATTAAAAAATATGGAATGTTAGAATTTTGAGATGAAAGAGGATGACTAAAAACTCATACTCTTAAGTTACTCACAAGTAGTAAGAAAGAGTGTTTTTCTTCAAAAATGCTACCCAAGAACCGTAACATTTATGAAGATGTCATGGATATGAAAAAATATATATTTTATTGATATTAAGATGATAGAATTTATAACAATATAAAGATGATTTCCTTATTTTGTACATATTTTTTTTTAAATATTAAAATATAATAAATTTGACAAATACTAATTTTAATTGAAAAATTTTGAATTTGAAAAAGAAATAGATAACACATTTTTTGGATATAAATGATGAAAAGGAGAATGAAAACACATTTATCATACAATCTATCATTTTTTTTTTTGAAATCCTAAAAAACTAAAATTTACATCATTAGTATTTTCTATGTTTTCTTTTTATCTTTTTCTTCTATATATGGTAAATACCGAAATCATGTAACTGATTGAAGATGGCAAAAGAAGGAACAAGTCTAAAGCACGTATAAGAGAATAAGAACCCATGAAAAAGAAGAAAAAAAACAAAGAGAATGAACAACAAATAAGGAGGAAAAAATCTAATTATTCATAAACTTTTGAAAGATAACATGCATAGTTGCAAAGTTCAAACATTTATACATGTATCCTTCTTTATTCTTAGGTGAGTCTTTCGATTTGAAGCATGGATTTTATTCGTCATAGTAAATAAATAGATTATGAATGGTAATCATTGGTTGAAAGGAGAAATCGAGTCGAATAATAGTGACTTTCAAAACAAAGTTTGTCATAATTATGTATTATACTATTCCATGTTGAAACCAAATTGCCTTTGCAATATCCCATGCTTTTGTCACTAATTTATGAATTTCTCTTCTTCTTCATGGTTTGAGATCTTTATGCTTTATCGATCTAGCTGCTATTATAAATTGCTTTTGCATTAGAGTTTTAGGTTACCCATTAACTAAAGCAAGATTGTTATTTCTCCATTGTTGTTTGGTTGAATTACAAAATTCATTTCTAAGGTGTAAAGTTTGAAAAAAATTATGTGTTGGTGCTCTTTATTTTCTCAAGAATTTTGGTGAAGAGTAATGATGCATTAAAACGCTTTAATACAAACATCGACATGACATTAATCTATGTATATAAGGTTATATCTATATTATTTTATCTTTCTTTAAATCTTAAATGACATGGAGATGTCCCTCCATGTATTTTTTTTATAGGTGTAAATAGTCTTAGATATTACATTAGTTTAGATATCTAAATTGGACATAATAGAGAATATTTAGTCTTAAAAAATACTTCTTCTCACTTATAATGATTACTTTGATGCATTGAATGATCTTATGTTGAAATTATTGAAATCTTGCACGAGATAGAGGAAACATAGCAACAAAGTCATAACTATGAAAATTAAGACCATCTGTTGAGCGCAAGCACATAACATTGAGCGGATTTGGGCCAAAAAAGAGCTCAAGCCTAAGAATGTGTTGTTAAGCATGTTGGGTATGAAGCAAAAACCAATTAGTTTGGGCTGACTATACACCATGTTTAGTGAGTGCGCTTAATCATTGTGTCTCCTTTACAATTTCTATTTAAAGATATCATTGTACTTGTAATTGGTGTGCAACGAGACAGAAATAAAACCTAATAGTTGTCCGTGTGGATGTAGGTTGCAGTTGGCGACCGAACCATGTTAAATCCTGTGTTGTTTATTTTCTTCAGTTGATTCGTGATTATGTGTGTTGCTTCCGCGTGCATTTTTTCCATCAAGTGGTATCAGAGCTTGGTTTGTTTGCATACTAGATATCCGATCAACAGAAATTAATTGACGAGACATAAAAATTGCGGCTGCAGCGGCGTCCCAAAGCTAGGGTTGTGTGTGTGTTCTATAGGTGTGTTGGTCTGAGATGGCACGAAGTGCAATGCGACGGCGGTGACCAGCGACGGTGGTGGTGCAGAGCTAGCGGACAACAAAACTCTTGATGTTATGGGTATGAGTGACATAGTGTTGAAGACGCCAGTCGGTTTCTGGACTTTGAAGGATGTCAGAGTTGTTTTAAGCTTAACGAAAAGTTTGATTTCTGTTAGGCAGTTGGACGAACAAGGACATGATGTGAAGTTCGGAAAGCAACAGTGGAATGTCATCAAGGGAAATCTTGTCATGACCCGCGGAAGAAAGAGAGGTTTGTTGTATATGACCGGATTACCGTATGAAGGTGTGACCGTTGTCCCAGTTTGAAAGATAAACAAAGTCTGGTTCACAGAATCTCGTGGGCAGAAGAGGGTTATCTTTACAAGAGAGAAAATCATAACCACAAGTCAGATTCATGATGAACGAGCATGGAAAGGTTCAGGTAGACTCGTCAGAGGTACTTATGGTAGTGGGAGCACGGGTCGTGCTTCAGTTGAGGTTCCTAGACGACAGTGGGTTAGGAGAACTAATATTCCAATTGTTGAAACTTCTCCAAACAATTTCTTGTTAAATATGGAGAGTGTTTGTTCTCAGGTTGTTTCAGGATTCGATAGTTCTTGCAAGTGGGAGCCGATAGGAACAGAGAACGGTTCAGTGGCAGTTTCAGTCATGACTAACGTGTTGAAACTCAGGGGAGTTTTAACAAAGTCTTCAAAAGGATTAAGAAGGCTGGTGGCAACTAGAGGTATAACATTGAGTTTCGTCGACAGATTACAGAAGTACATGTACACAGTTGAAGCGCAGGTGAACATTGTTCCGTGGCTTCAAGTGGGAGATTGTTGGGTATGAAGCTAAGACAAATTGGGTTGGGCTGACTAAACACCATGTTTAGTGAGTGTGCTTAATCATTGTGTCCCCTTTATAATCTCTATTTAAAAAGATCATTGTACTTGTAATTGGTGTGCAACAGAACAAAAATAAAACATAATAGTTGCCCGTGTGGATGTAGGTTGCAGTTGATGACCGAACCACGTTAAATCCTGCGTTGTTTATTTTTTGTAGTTGATTCATGATTATGTGTGTTGCTTTCGCGTGCGTTTTTTCCATCAGAGCGAAGGCCATGAAGCTTGAGCAAAGAAAAGTTTTGAAGCCAAATTTGTTGAGTTTATCAGATGTAAATTCAACTAAACACTATAAATAAAAAGGCTTGGTTCAAAGAAGGTAGGTTTTGACGAGGTGAAGAAAAAAAAGGCTGAGAGTTGAAGCATATCATCTAAAGCCACATGTCATTATTTGCAAGTTATTCAATCTTGAGTTTTCTTGGAAATATTAACATGAGTAGCTAAATTCTTCTTGTTGGGATTGAAAACAATGCAACATTTATGTGTTTTTCTATTTATAAATGCATGTTATTTAAGTTCCTTGATTTAATGTTGCACCTAAAGCTTAATGGGTGAAGAATCACTATTATTGATCTTAGAAGTTGAATGGTATTGAGTAATACTTTCATCTTTGTAACTAAATCAAATCATCCAAATAGCTTAATGTATGAGAACATATATAAGAAGATGTTACACATTATATTAAGGAGATGTTACACATTATAACAAAAAATTGATATGTAATTATCTTTTTTATTAAAAGATAAATAGTTTAAATTGCGCCTGTGTATTCACATTTTTTTCTTTTACTCAATTTTCACGATAATAAAAATGTAACAATACAATTTTTTTTGGATGAGTCGAAATTGAAAAGTAAAAAATGGAGTGCAGATAGTGATTGGAAGTGAAGATTATTTTAGTTTATACGTGCAATTTGGTGGGGAAATGTGTGAGAGTATGCTCTCTTTATTGTCTTAAAATAAGAAGGGAAGAGTGAATAATTATATAAAAATTGTACATTAATATCAATTTAAAAAATTAAAAAATAATTTTAGTTTTTAAATAATTCATATGAAATGACTAAATACTTTATTGTATTAATAAAATAAAATATATTAAATTGTGGTAGAATCGAAAAAAATTTATGTAAAAAAAATGGTTATAATAGAAAATCTCCTTTATACATAGATATAGATAGATAAATAATTTTTTTATTTTATTGCAGGTAATTTTTTTTTTGTATGATTTTTTTTGTTGTGATTATTTATTTGAATTAAAAAAAGTAGTTATTTAAAAAATATTTTTATATAATGGTATAAATAAGTATGTTAATTATTTTTATGACCGTGAACACATAAATGCCACAATATCTATGTCTTTACCAATATTATATAATTATTGTAATATTTATGTTATTCTAAAACTTATTTGTTTGAAATATTGGTATATAGATATATAAAACTTAGTAAATATATATATATATATATATATTTAATATATACCAGATCAGTCGATTTAACAGTCTATGGGTTCCACCATTGACTTATTATCTTAATTGATTCAATAATTGGATTGATTTTGATAATATTGCATCCAATACTACAAGTTTCCGTGAAAGTCTACTTTAGTTTAAAGAAGATGAAAAAGAAAGAAATAACAAAAAGAGGGTAAAACACTTGGAAAAAGTTATATACTATCATAATTCATATTTATTAATTTAATTAATAGTAAATGACTAAAAAATAATTTTAGAAATGTACTTTTCTCTTAAATCCAAATTATAATATTTTTTATTCATTCACGTGAAAGTTCACACAATTGTATATATTATCATAATTAGTTCCATATAGTATTATTTATTTATGTTTTAATTTGAGTTAATGAATTACAAGCATGACATCCAAGATTAAAAAAAGATACACTATTTTCGTGACATAAAATTATGATTGCACTATTTTCGTGGCATAAAATTATGATTCACTGCTAAAAGGAATAATTATCGGGTGTCTAAAAGTCTAAATCCCAATTTTTTTATGTTATCTTGCCGTTTAGTTCATTCAGGCAAGAAAAAAAAAAAAAAGGCAAGAAGAAGAGTGCAGTTGTTTGACACTTCCGCACTCTCTTTCTTTCCTTCCAACGGTCCAACTTTGACTCTCTTTGTTCTTTCATCCTTCTTCTTCTTAATGTCATGGCTTCACAACATTCCCTAAACCCTAGAACAACTCTTTCACCGCTCTGGTTTTGATTCGTCAGTTACTCTCTCTGTTTAGGTTGCCACTTCAGGCCATCGCCATGAACTGCACCGTTCATTCCGCGCTCTTCGCCTTTCTCCTTCCCTCTCTATGGGAGATCAAAGTTACCGTCGCTGCCTCCGTCTTCGTTGTACTCGCCTATCGCTTCTTCGCCGCCCGAACCGAACACTTCAATAACGATCCGTCGCTTCCCGACAATTCCCCCGCCGTCGACATCGCCGACGACACGGTTATTTTCGTTGTTTTCTGAGTTCTTCGGTTACTTCCTCGCTTCCAATGCTTCGTTAATGTTTCTATTGTGTTGTTTCTAAATCACGGAAGGATTTTGGAGATTCTTTTTTTAATCTTTTCTGACGATCACTTGTGTTTTGTTCTTTAGAATGATCTTGCATTCTATTTTCGATTTTCTTTTATCTTTTTATGGTTTTAGTGCAATTGATTAGTTTCCCTGAATTGGAGCAGTTGCGTGGATTCAATTGTGTTCAGTTCGTTATAATTGTGAATTGTGATCACTAGTTCGTTTCTTGTTTGTCAAGAATGGAAGTACTGGTAGTGGCTCGAAATTCTCGTGATAGTTGCTTCACGGAGAAATTTTTAACTTGTTGACGTTCAGTTTTGTCTCTACTACGCGTTTGTTAGGATTGTAAATTGTGTTCACTAGTTCGTTTGCATACGTGGCTCGTCAAGAATGGAAATGCTGTTAACTTAGTGGCTTAACTTTTTTGTTAGTTACTTCATGGAGTAATTTTGAACTTGGTTGTCATTCAGTTTTATCTCTGCTAGGAGTAATCACTAGTTATTTTGCGTTTGTGTCAAGAACAAAAATACTGTTTGGGTTTATAACTTAGTGGCTCTAGATTTTCCTGATAGTTGCTTTGTAGGGTAATTTTTAACTTGTTGACATGCACTTCTGCACTTATTTTTGTAGATAGGGCAGCCTAAAGTTGATTCTCAAGGCAGTTCAGCGTACCTGCTCAAGGTAATTAGGTTTTCTAGCAATGTATAGTCGGACCTCCTTCCCAATGGAAGAAGGCAACTTTTCTTGCAGTATATATATGCTGGAATTTATTGATGATATGTGGATCTGTTTTCAAATTCTCTTTGAAGTTAGAACTGTTGGCTGCTAAGAATCTTGTTGGTGCAAACTTAAATGGCACATCGGATCCTTATGCTATCATCACATGTGGCAATGAAAAGCGATTCAGGTTAGTTGATCTAGTTATTTCCCTCCTTTATTTGAATTTATCTCTCCAAAATAATTGTGGTGAAGAGAAAAGTTGTGTCTTGGGAGGGGGGAAAGGGGTAGAGGATCATTCCAGGTGGAGCCATTGACCTTTTAGCTTAGAGCTCTCTACTGTAAATCAGCCTTAGTTCTCCTACTTTCCTTTGTTGAGACATTTAGTTTGTTGCTAATCTTATTTGTACTTTGCCTTTGTAAGTTTAGGATTAATTAGGAGGAATAATACTGTGATGCTTGGGAATAAGTGTACTGCACCCATATGTCTATTTGATTGCATGCATAAATATATAATATATATATATATATATATTTATGTATGTATGTATATGTATTGTGTCATAATTACTTTAAAGGGAATATATGTACTATCTGAATTGACCATATAATGACAAGAAAATAAGGAATGTGCACTGTCAGAGTCTGTTGGAAGTGTGACATACGGATAGGATAATCACACTCTGTATATATTCTCAAAAGCAACATTTTTGCTCAACATTGTTCATTGGCCCTGGTGTGCTGATGCAGTTCCATGGTCCCTGGTTCAAGAAATCCAATGTGGGGCGAGGAGTTCAATTTTTCTGTTGATGAACTTCCTGTTCAGGTATCTGGCTTATCATCTATACAACATATGTGTTGAATTGGAGTAATTATCATCTATTCACGATTTTTTTTTAATTTTAAACTTTTCTTCTTAGAACCTGCTTAGTATTATTTTCTCTCTGTTTCTTTTTTACCTTGATTGATGTTCTTAGAGGACAAATTTACGTTTAATGTAATAGTATATATTTTTTACAGTGGATAATGCTTCTATGTAATTGTTTTGATATATGAGTGGATTTTATCTCATGGGCAATGTAATCTGTTCACTACAATGAAATGCCACTATTTTATCGCCACTGTAATTAATAAAAAAGATGTGTCAGGAATGATGCATTAAAGAGAAATTTGGGGTAACAACTATTCTTGAGAAGACAGTGCAGTCTCATCTTAGGTTGTCTGGGCATATGTGGTAAAGACCTGTAGAATCCCTAATAAAACAAGGAAAGAGTAGATTAGATGGAGGAGGATAGTTTGTTAGGATATAAGGACAGGAGAGGGGATGAGTGTTCATTTTGTAGACTAAGCATTAGCTCTTTGTGAAGGGGAAACTCTTGGAGGAGAGAGAGTGCTGTCCTATTTCTTGTTCTTTTCATTCTTCTCAATAAAAATATTTTTTTTTTCTTTTTTCAATTCTTGGTTCCTAACATTAGTTCAATATATAAAATCAGAGTTAGGGGGAAACCAAGAAAACTTCATGCGAAACCATTAGAAGTATGTTGACTTACATGGTTTGGTATTGTCAAATTGTCATGATTTTGATAGCACATAATAGTGTCATTTGATCCATGCAGCCAATGCCACCTACAAAGAGTTCATTGTTGTTGTTGTTTGTAATTAATAATATTGTACTTATTGGATTCTAGTTATGCGTTTTCAAATAAATTTAAAGCTTAAATAAGTTTTTAGGCATTTAATTTGGGCTAAATATGATCTTGCTCCAACTGATCTTTTTAGTCTTTGTAATTAAGAAAAAAAATATTTTAGTCCTTCTGCCCACAGTCTACCTAAATGTCATCAAAATTAATACTTTGAAAGGACAGTAAATGTGGTATGGCGTTTGATGATAAGAATGCAAGATTTGTCATGTCAATGACTTGTGTGATCCATCAGCCATGTAAGTGAAATGTTTGACAGAGAGACTAAAACAAGCGTTTTTCTAATTACTGGAAGTAACATGATTAATTTTAAATCTAAAGGACCAAAAATAAGCTTACTCCAAATTTGAGGGTTTCGTGTAGAAATACATTTTCTTTTCTAAACTCAGACAAAGAAAACTGATAAGAAGAATAATGAAAATAAATATTGCTATGCAAATGTAACATTTTGAAGCTAATTATAGTGATCAAACATATTTTTTTTAGCATGTTCTGAGATTGATATCTATGAAGGAGTGCCAGCATATTTCTTGCTTTATGTCAGACAAGCTTCTTATTTGACAGATTATATCTGTTATGTAGGTTTTCGTGAAACTGACTTCTTTCCCTGCTGACGTAGCAGATCAATGTCACAATTTATGATTGGGATATAATTTGGAAAAGTGCTGTTCTTGGTTCAGTGACTGTTCCGGTTGAAAGTGAAGGTCAGACCGGTGCAGTGTGGCATACTTTGGATAGTCCATCAGGGCAGGTAACACCCTGTCAGAAGAATTATGTTTGGTTTTAAAGGTTTTATTTGGATTTTGGTTCTAATACTTTTTTGTCTCAAAAGTATGATTATTAACATGTAACTGCATGGCAGGTTTGTCTTCATATAAGAACAATAAAACTATCTGGAAATGTTTCCAGGTGAGCCTTTTGGTATTATTTAAAAAAAAGTATGTATTATATAATTTATGTTGGTGCTATATACTTTGGGTGTTATATTATTTTTGTTAGAATAGGTCATCTTAAATAGGCATTATTGAAACGAAATGATGATGCTGTGTGCTGTACCTAGTTTCTAGATATGACCTTTCTTATTCTTTTCTCTTCCCTCTTATTATTGTATCTGAACTACCAATGTCATTATTAATATGAGAACCTAAGAGAGGAGAATCATTCATCCTCTATTCTTTTGTATTCATCTTAAGTATTATTATCATCATCATCATTTGTTGGTCTCTTTCTTATGTTAATAATTGCTCTTATAGGGTAAGTGGCTATGGAGGAGCCAACCCTCGAAGAAGGATCCCGCCCTTGGAAAGACAGGGCCCCACTGTAGTCCATCAAAAGCCAGGGCCTCTTCAGACAATATTTTCTCTTCATCCAGACGAGGTTACTGACAACTTTTTTGCTCGTTAACAATTACTAATATGGAATTTTGTTGATCTGACAAATGAAGCATATTTTTCAGGTTGTTGATCATAGTTATTCTTGTGCACTTGAGAGGTCATTCTTGTACCATGGTCGTATGTATGTCTCAGCTTGGCACATTTGTTTTCACTCCAATGTGTTCTCAAAGCAAATGAAGGTAAGACTATAGTTCTGTTTTGTCAAGTTTGAGTTGTGACACTATAGCATACTATATTGCTTCTTGTCTGAGGTTGTTGATACATCACTCATGTTGGCTAGTTTGGTTTTATGATTTTCTGATAATGTTTAATGATGTTGTTAAAAATGTGAGTTGAAGAGTAGTTTAGATTTCATGTGAAATTTCTTGTTTTGAGGAACAGTTGTATTAATAGTCATCTGGTTTTTCCTGGACCTTTATTTTTGATGAAACTGTATTATTAATATATACTACTGTTGGGAAAAAGCCCTTTCTTACTTATCGACACTGTCAATCTGTTATTTGTTGTGATTCTTTGGGTTTTTTTTTTGTATTTTTAGTGTGTTTTTCTAATTTTGGTTATAATAGTAATTTCTTGGAATATTTGATAGGTGCTTATTCCATTTGAAGATATAGATGAGGTATGATCTCTAATTCTCACTAAATATTTCAGTCAAATTAAAACTTTCATCTGGTGTAACTATTCTACTTTTTCTTAAGATTCGAAGGAGTCAACATGCATTTATTAATCCTGCTATAACAATTATTCTTCGCATGGGTGCTGGTGGACATGGCGTCCCTCCTTTGGGAAGCCCTGATGGTTAGTAATTTGTTCGAAACACTTAGTTCTTTATTTTCTTGGAGGAATTTTGTTTTTAATTTGTGATTCAATTCAATGCTTTTCCTGATTTTTCATGAATAAATAAATCCAATTAAGTTTAGCTTGTTCATATGTCTTAAAAATAAGTCAATCCAATTAAGCTCAAGGGATTACATCCACTTGGTATACTATGGTTCTACACATTCTCTATATGTATCATAGCAATATCATTTGTTGCCTGGGGATTTTCCTTTATTGCTGACTGTCTTTCATTTTTTCATAGACACTGAGATATTACTATATTGCTGGATATTGTTTGTAATGTTATTCTGAATTTTGATGTTATTTCTTTTAAAAAACTACTGTTGATGGTTTTCTTTAGTGAATAAAAGTGAGCACTGCATATTATCACCGATGGCCTTTGTTAGATAATTTGATTAGGTCTGCATTTTCTTTATTATTTCAGGTAGAGTCAGATATATGTTCGCATCCTTTTGGAACAGGAATCATGCATTCAGAAATCTCCAGCGTGCAGCAAAGAATTTCTATGAAATGTTGGAAGCTGAGAAGAAGGTTACATCTTTTACCTAGTCAATTTGGTTTTGTTGGTTTTGAATAAGTTGCTTCTTATTGTAAAATCTTTAAGAGATTCAAACACAGGAGTTTGACTCCTCTAAAATGATGGGTTCCCATTTGAGGTTAAAACCAGAGTTTCAATATATTTTGATGACAATCTATGCTGTTGCTTTTTCCCTAAACCGTTGTTTAGTGTACCCATCACATTGACTAGTTATAGAATCTTTATGCCTTTTATTTTGGGAACATGTTATGAATCTGATATATGTGTTGAGATAGAAAAACTATGCCCGAAAGGCTCTTATTTATAACAAGTCATAAATACAATGAATAAAGGTTATCCTAATTGACATAATTACATGCAGTGCATATCTCGTAATATCCCTATTTATAAATTTTACTTAATCTCCAAACCCCCTTAAGTTTGAATTCTTGCTATGTATATAACTAATTCAAGGAACTCTCAATGGGGTTGGTTTACAGAGGACATTTTCCAATTGATCATTTGATTTAATAAACCCAAGGGTGATGTCTGCAGATGAGATGTTACCCATGATGAAATGTGTTTAGTCCTGTGCAAATAGAAGTAGATGTGCAGTTATTTGTTCTTTTTCCTTTCAATTTTATATTACTTTTTATCCTGAAATTTTTGGATGAATAGAGGACAGGTTCAAGCAATTAAGTGTTCTTGTTTATCATTATATAGGAAAATGCAGAGTCAGAGCAGCGTGCACATAGCAGTTCCGTAAGAGGAAATAAGCTGCTGGATAAGGCTCCTATAGAAAGCATGTCAAAAACTGGAAAACTTCCACATTTTATCAAAGAAGAGGCTTTAGTTGGTATATACAATGTAGGCATTGTTTTCATCTTTTATCTTCATGAGTTTAACTATCAGCTTAATTATTTGTATGTAACTAGTGATTCTTCTACAGGAGCTTTTTCCCTGCACAGCTGAGCAGTTTTTTAACTTATTGTTAAATGATGGTTCAAATTTTACTAGCAAATATCGTTCAGTACGAAAGGACACTAATCTTGCGGTAAATTTTCTTCATTGCTATTGTGATTCCTTATGAAAGCTATCAATTTCTCACGTGGGGTTATGATGGAAATCAAATGTGAAATAATAAAAAGCTTACTTATTTATGTATCTCCAGAAACTGCTATTAATTATTGTGCAAGCTAACTTGTTTTTTTTCTAAAATTTGAAGAACTGGTATTGGCTAATGCTGAAAGCAAATCTAGATGCACAATGAAATATTGTTCAAATTAAGATACATTTCTTGTGTTGGACATTCTCATACGATCTTGTTGTGGTTATGTCAAAGAGTAGTGTTACCCAGATTCAGGTTCACAGGGAACCCTTGAACATAAAGAAAATTCGAAGTTATAATGTATAGTAATGTGGTTTATAATGTTTTGGGCTCTCCAATTACTAGAGCTACCTTTCTCCCTAAAATTGAAATGCATATACTCTCTCTACTCATATACTCAAAAGAAATTCCCTTGATATCAATGTTTTTCTCGAAAGCTCAGGTTTAGATTTAACTCTTCCCTTCATTCCTCAATTAAAATATATCATTCATAAACGGTAGTCTCACTTGTAGGAGTTCTCATACTGTTGGTTACTCTATCAATCATTTGCAAATGAATTATAGATCTTATTGGAGTTTATGCTTTCTCACCCTTGTAGGACCCTTCTCTCCTTTTTCCTTTATAGATTTTTCTTTAATTGAAAATAAAGAAAGTACAACTTTATATTTGTTTGTTTGTCATGTAGTTAAATTTCTGATAGCCAAGTGACTTTGGGTCTTAAGGTGGTGGTTTTCTCTGGTTATGCTATTTACAGATGGGCCAGTGGCATGTAGCAGATGAATATGATGGTCAAGTACGAGAGATAACCTTCAGATCACTGTGTAACAGCCCTATGTGCCCTCCAGATACAGCCATGACAGAGTGGCAACATCATGTTCTATCACCAGACAAGAAAAACCTGGTTAGACTGGTGCTTTTATTCACTAGATATTATGAAATATCAAAGGAGAATATAAATGATTATGTTTTTTAGTGTTGATAGCTTTTTTTGTGTGTGGTCTAGTTAACTTCATTTGCTTTTGCAACTTATGTTTCCTTTTTCTACCAACCTCTGTTCCAAAAGAAGAAACAAAATTTTCTTTGGTGTGTTTTCAAAGTAACTATTGGGATGCTTTTGTGACTTCTTTTAGGTGTTTGAGACCGTGCAGCAGGCACATGATGTTCCATTTGGATCTTATTTTGAGGTAGGGTATACTTCGGATATCTTATTTGGATACTAATCTGTTTTCTGTACGTACTTCTTTCAATGTACTTTTGTTCTTGTGATCCGATTTGAATCATTACATTTCTAAACATATTTTTATTATTCATTAGTTTAATGGAGGCTGATTCACATATGATAAGTGTAGTTAAGAAAATTCCCTATTGCCTGAATGGAAGAATATGATGCTCTGGCATTTAAGAGTCTGTATTGCTCGTAAACCATATTCTACTGATTGTTGTAAATTTAATCTTTAAACTTGATGGTATGACGGAGGAAGGAACAAGAAAGGGCCAGACACATACTTTTCAAGTTCTTTATTAATAATTCGTTTAATAAAATCCTTATTGCAAAAGTGATTTTGACTAACATTGAATTTAGCCATGAAATTCTACATATATTTGAATGTAATACTGGAATTAATCTATTAACTTACCCTCTTAAGGCACGCATACACATATGCTTAGCACATTTAGAATAGTGCGAAGCTGCAACCCACGAAACAACTAAAGAAATGCCAATCAGAAAGGGAAGGATAGTTGGCACTTTTAAATATTGATGTAAAAACTCTTATTATCATCAGATGTTCATTTGTGACTTTCCTATCAAAAGGGAGGAAGAACGAGTTCTAACCTTCAAATACCTGTTTTAAAAGCCTAGATGCTAAACTCTGATAATTGGAAGGACTAAAGTTTTTAACTAAGGTATGAAATATTTAAATAGAATAGTAACATACCAATAATTGTCCCTTCATGAATCTCTGATATGTTTGTCTCCCAGCATATTGTTTCTAATAATTATATTATAATTTTCTGATAAAGATGGTTTATGTTCTTGGTCCATTAGGTACACTGTAAATGGAGCTTGGAGACAATTAATGAAAGCTCATGTACTCTGGACATAAAAGTGGGTAAGTTTTGGTTGAAACTCCTGAATATTGTTCCATTTACATCTTATTCCCCATTTAAGTGTCATTGATGATGCAGTCTTCTGGTAATCACCAACCACAAAAAGTTACTGACTATGAAAACCCATGATATTTGTTCTTTTGGGTTATTTCCATGATTTTTCCCCTTCTCTTTTGTGAGAACACCCTGAATGGTTTGAAACCATTTTCTCAGCTAAGCTTTATTCACACAGAACACGCTGGTAGCCAGCATTTCCAGCACACCCATTTCTCTAATTTACCCACATATTCTGTCTGTTTATTTTTCTGCAAGTCCTCTACTCAGTTTTCTTGTAAGTCTTCTGAATGGAGAAATGTCTGTACTTCCACTGATATTCCTGTTCCTTTGCTGACTCTTCCACTCTTTTTTTTCATTTTTTGTTGTTGAGCGTGTCTCTGCTGTACCTGTTCAACCTTTCTGTTCTGTTCTGTTTTGATTTTTATTGGTTTCATTAATGATCCTTCACATCCTGCGCAGTCACAGAATCATCCACTTAACTTCTCCTGTTAATTTGTGTTTAATTTAAGACCGACCTTTTTTAGCATCTATATATTTGGGTAACATAAATTGTTTAACTTGCATCTAGTCTAGACTATAATATTGGCCATCCCACTACCAAACTAGAGTGAGTTTGGGATTGATTGTTCTGCCACTATATGGCTTTGAGAACCGCATACAAATTCTATGACAAGCATGTTAGAATCAGGCACAAGCTAAAATTCCATTCCAGGACTTCAAGGGAAGCCAATACGAAAATGATTAGGGAAATATCAAAGTAAAAAATTAAACCCGAGTCATTTCCTTCTTTCTTTGCAGGTGCACATTTCAAGAAATGGTGTGTTATGCAATCCAAAATAAAGTCAGGGGCAGTCAATGAGGTTGGTAGATGTTTTGTAGATACAGTTTTTCATATATAATAGTTCCAAGCTGCAGGTATTAACAGCTTTTAATTAATAAAAATAATTCTTGTTTAACAATGTAGTACAAGAAAGAAGTTGAGGTCATGTTAGATGTTGCTCGATCGTTTATAAAATCAAATACTTCTGATGGCGAGAATGTTGAGGTCTCTTCGGCCCCAGCTGGTGTCTTGGAAAGCTAATATTTTTTTGGCAACCTTATCTGTGCAATATTGTCACTTTTTTTTTTGTCTTTTATCATGTAACACGCATAACTAACATACATGTATATGTATAATATGAATGCAAAAGGATTTTTTTTTTTCTTGTGTATCTCTGTTGGAAAATTTCAAAGGGGGGCTAATATTTTTTTGGCAACCTTATCTGTGCAATATTGTCACTTTTTTTTTCTTTTATCATGTAACACGCATAACTAACATACATGTATATGTATAATATGAATGCAAAAGGATTTCTTTTATCGGTGTTTTTTTATTTTTCTTATCGAAACACTTTTGTGGAAAATGATTTCTTTTTTAGAGTTTTTGGATTACTACTATATAATTTTGCATTTAAGAAAAGTAAAGATTTATAAAGAATTTTCTTGTAAATAATGGAGTGAGCAATGGCTAGTGAGGTTTATGAAGTTTACATGTCAATCATCCCATCATTCTTCTTCCTCCTCTACTCCATCATTTTTTGAAATTTCAAAATTTTTCTATGCATTTTATTTAGGTTGAGGTCTCTTCGGCCCTTAAGTTAATATTTTTTTGAAAACCTAAAGATTACGATTTCATTTATCAATGTAATATTGTCACTTTTTTATTTGTTTTTGAATATATAACACGCATAACAAATCGTGTACTGTATATTATGAATGCAAAAGGATATGTATATGTATATTATGAATGCAAAAGGATTTTTTTTTCTTGTGTACGTCTGTTGGAAAATTTTAGGGAATATTGGTGTTTTTTTATTTTTCTTATTCAAAAACTTTTGTGAAAAATGAATTTTTTTTATAGTTCTTTGGATTACTATATAATTTTCCATTCAAGAAAAGTAAAGATTATAAAGAATTTTCTTGTATAACAGTTATGCGACATGCGTAAATAATAGAGGGAGCAACTGACTAGTGAGGTTTATGAAGTTTACATACCAAACACCCTACCATTCTTCTTCCTCCTCTACTCCATCATTTTTTGGAATCTCAAAATTGTCCTATGCATTTTATTTAGGTTGAGGTCTCTTCAAGCCCTGCAATAACCCTAAAAAGTTAATATTTTTTGGCAACCTAAAGATTACGATTTTATTTATCTGTGCAATATATTGTCACCTTTTTATTTGTTTTTTTATTATGTAACACGCATAACAAACATATATGTATATGTATATTATGAATGCAAAAGGATTTTTTTTCTTGTGTATCTCTGTTGGAAAATTTCAAAGGGGGATTTTGGTGTTTTTTTATTTTTCTTATCGGTAGACTTTTGTGGAAAATGAAAATTTCTTTATATTTCTTTGGATTACTACTATATAATTTTCCATTCAAGAAAAGTAGAGATTTATAAAGAATTTTTATGTATATCAGTTATGTGACATGTGTAAATAATAGAGTGAGCAACTGGCTAGTGGAGGTTTATAAAGTTTACAAGCCAATCACACCATTATTCTTCTCTTCCCCTACTCCATCATTTTTCGAAATCTCAAAATTGTCGTATTTAGGTTGAGGTCTCTTCCATCCCTGCAATAACCCTAGAAAGTTAATATTTTTTGGCAACCTAAAGATTAGGATTTAATTTATTTGTGTAATATTGTCAATTTTTCTTTGTTTTTTTATTATATAACACGCATAACTAACATATAAGTATATGCATATTACGAATGCAAAAAGATTTTTTTTCCTTGTGAAACTCTGTTGGAAAATTTCAGACATGGGATATTGGTGTTTTTTTTTTCTTATTCAAGCACTTTTGAGAAAAATGAAAATTTCTTTATAGTTCTTTGGATTACTACTATATAATTTTCCATTCAAGAAAAGTAAAGATTTAGGAAGAATTTTCTTGTATATCAGTTATGCGACATGTGTAAATAATGGAGTGAGCAATTGACTAGTAAGGTTTATGAAGTTTACATGCGAATCACCCCATCATTCTTCTTTCTCATGTACTCCATCGTTTTTCAAAATCTCAAAATTGTCTTATGCATTTTATTTAGGTTGAGATGTCTTCAGCTCCTGCAATAATCCTGGAAAGCTAATATTTTTTGGCAACCTAAAGATTTATGTATTTGTGCAATATTGTAACTTTTTCTTTGTTTTTTATTATGTAACATGCATAACAAACATATATGTATATTATGAATGCAAAAGAATATTTTTTTCTTGTGTATCTCTGTTGAAAAATTTCAAATGGGGGATTTTGATGTATTTTATTTTTCTTATCGAAACACTTTTGTGGAAAATGAAAATTTCTTTATAGTTTTATGGATAACTACTATATAATTTTCCATTCAAGAAAAGAAAATATTTATAAAGAATTTTCTTGTACAGTAGTTATGCAACATGTGTAAATAATGGAGTGAGCAACTCGCTAATGAGGTTTATGATTTTTACGGGCCAATCACCCAATCATTATTCTTCCTCTTGTACTCCATCATTTTTCGAAATCTCAAAATTGTCCTATGCTTTTTATTTAGGTTGAGGTCTCTTCGGCCTCTACAGTAATCCTGAAAAGCTAATATTTTTTGGCAACCTAAAGATCACGATTTAATTTATTTATGCAATATTTACACTTTTTCTTTGTTTTTTATTATATAATATATATGTATATTATGAATGCAAAAGGATATTTTTTTCTTGTGTATCTGTTGAAAAAATTCAAAGGGGAGATTCTGGTGTTTTTCTTATCGAAAAACTTTTGTGGAAAATGAAAATTTCTTTATAGTTCTAGGGATAACTACTATATAATTTTTCATTCAAGAAAAGAAAAGATTTATAAAGGATTTTTTTGTAGCGTAGTTATGCAACATGTGTAAATAATGGAGTGAACAACTGACTAATGAGGTTTATAATGTTTACCAATCAATCATTCTTCTTCCGACTCTACTCCATCATTTTTTAAATCTCAAAATTGCCCTATGCTTTTTATTTAGGTTGAGGTCTCCTCGGCCTCTGCAGGAACCTTGGAAAGCTAATATTTTTTGGCAACTTAAAGATTACGATTTTATATAAAAAAATATTGCACAGATAAAAAGGATTGTAATCTTTAGGTTGCCAAAAAATATTAGCTTTTCAAGGTTACTGTAGGGGTCGAAGTGACCTCAACCTAAATAAAATGAATCAGACAATTTTGAAATTTCAAAAAATGATGGAGTGCATGAGGAAGAAGAATGATGGGGTGATTGACATGTAAACTTCATAAACCTCACCATTATTTACACATGTTGCACAATTGATCTACAAGAAAATTCTTTATAAATCCTTATTTTTCTTGAATGGAAAATTATATAGTAGTAATCCAACGAATTATAAAGAAAATTCCATTTTCCACCAAAGCGTTTCGATAAGAAAAATAAAAAAAAACACCAAAATCCCTTTCAAAGGAGATCCAAAAAAAATCTTTTTGCATTCATAATATACATATATGTTAGTTATTGGTGTTACATAATAAAAAACAAAAAAAAAGTGAAAATATTTCACAGATAAATAAAATCGTGATCTTTTGGTTTACCTTTCTAGAGTTAGTGGCGGGTTGAAAATTGTCCTGTGAATTTTATTTAAAAAAGCAGCTTCCATGTGTGTGGATTGCAGTGGGATCGTGGAGGTTGCAGCCGCAGACGGAGGTAGGAGGAAGGTTTTGGTGTGTTGAGAAGGTTTGACGTAAAAGAATGAGGTGTTGTTTTGGAATATGCGTTCCAGAATTGATGTTATAAAATGATTTTTGAAATTGAAAAGTGAAACAATACATTATGAAATGGGAAGTTGTTTTTCATAATATGATTTTTTTCTATTCTGAAATAAGTGCGCGGGAATAGGCATTTTGGAAGAGAAAAAAATCTTCCAATATATTTTTGGCATTTTACGTTTTTAATGGGATACATGATGGGGCAGAAACACCCCAACTCTTTTTAATTTAATTTTTTAGAACAACATTTTTAAATAATGATTATTTATTCATAAAATCTATATATATATATATATTAGAACTTTTCTTAATTTACTCTTATATCAATATTTAATTTTATTTTATTATTATGAACATTGCGTCATTTTTTATTTTATAAAAAAAAATTAAATTTTTAATATTCAGAAATTTTGAATTTTAAATTTTTCAAATTTTTAAATTTTCAAACTTTGAAATCCTAAAACCTTTTCCAAACACTTCAAAAAAAAATATTACAAAAAATAAAATTTCAAACCCAAAACCCTTTTTAAAACACTTCAATTTTCAAAATTTTAAATTTTCAAAAATTTTAAAATTTTAAAATTTTGAAATTTTGAATTTTGTTGAAGATCTTATTTAGCATTCTATAATTAGTATAACATTTGTTCTCTTTTAAAAATAAAATAAAAAATATTTAAAAAAAAAATACAGGAAGGTTTCGCCGAACATGTATCATACTGATGGAATGTTTGTATGATTTTCTCAAATATTAAGATTGTGTTTCTAATGTAATTTGAGAAGTTATTTGAGGAATGGATACGATGCTCTTGATATTGATACTACCAATAAAAATTACTTAGAAACTCGTGCATTTTACAACTAATAACAATTGGTGAGGATATTTTTTTTTTTTGCCTTGTTAGTTTTCTCACAAAAAATTTAACTATATTTCGAATGTTCAGAAAAAAAACACCAAAGGAGTTTATTTTAAAATGAGAATACCAAAATTATAGATTAAACAAAATAAAAGATAAAAATTATATATTTTAAAATATGATCTTAATTTTAATGTATATTGTATTTTTTACATTATCAATTAATTACAATTTTATCTCAAATAACTTTAGAAAAAACTTAAATATAATTACAATATTCGATACATAATAGAAAACAAAAGTTATATATTTTAAAATATTGGATACATAATAAAAATAAAATATATATAATAATAATAATAAAATACAGATATATATATATATATTTTAATTTTAATTGAATTTTGAATATTTATATTTTATATTTTTAATTAATTGAAGTATTTGATTTTTCTTCAATAAATACAAATAGTTTAACTTTTATAATTAATAAAATAATTATATTTAAAGGTTTTAATTTAAACATTCCAAGTACAAAATAAATTTTAAAATTGAATTAAATGATATTAAAAAAATAAATGGGCTCGAGCCCATATAGAGAGTAAAGGGTAGAAAGATAGAAGGAGCGAGGTAACCCAACGAGTGTCACTGGTTCGATTGCAAGAGATGAACAAGGGTTTGATGGGTGGCTATGGCTATGGCGTTGTCCTCATTCTGGTGCTGTTGCCTTTCAGCTTAGGTGCCTCAGCGGAGCAACTCAGTTCCAGAGAATGTGAGAATCTTGGTTTCACTGGACTCGCCTTGTGCTCTGACTGTAACACTCTCTCCGACTACGTCAAAGACAAAGGTCAATACGTTTTCGATCTCTCTCTCTCTCTCAATCAATCAATTATTGTTCATATTCGATTTTGCTTTGTTTTTTTTATATACTCCGATTTCACTGTTATTATGTCGCTCAGAGAAGCGCGATTAGAATCGCAGATAGGTTAGTTAGGGTTCTGTCACAGTTACCACAAGAATAGTACTAAGCTTGAAATTCGCTTGCAGAGTTGGTATCAGATTGTCTTAAGTGTTGCACGGAAGACTCCGATGATGCCACTACTAAGGTATGAATCGTGACGGTTTACACCTAAACTAATCTGGTTTCAAATTATATAAATATGCAGCTTACCATTACTTAATCAATTTTCTAAAGAAAACGTGTGTCTTTTGCGGTTAAGTGAAAATGAAGAAAAATTTAGGACCTGTTTGGTGTGAATGAAAAAGTTTTCTGTCTTCATTCTTATTTTTATGGTTTACAATGAAGGCACCTTTTATTTACTTTATTTTTCTGTCTCTAAATGTTTTTATGTGAAGTACTGAAATTGGCACAATGATTTTTAACCGAATGTTTGAACATAAGAAACAAAGAGATAATACTGAAACTTTTTGTAGTTATTAGTAGTAAGGGGGAAATGAAAACAAGAATTATATTTTTTCAAACAGACATGGCCTGACACTGTGTTTGGTTTATTTTGTGTTTTCATTTGTAATGGATAAGTTTTACAGATATTTACAAAATGGGTAGGATAGTGAAAACAACTTAACGTTGCGTTCGTCATTTCCTTCCCAACATCTAAGAAAACATGTAACAATGTGAAAATAAGGTGACGTTATGTGTGGGTTTGCAGTAACTCCAATTATTTGCAAAGAAACCCATGATGCTTCATGAGAGTGTCTTTGCAGTAACTCCAATTATTTTGTGATTTCAACATTCAGCATCGTCTTCCCCCCTCCCCAATACACAGCGAAAAGTTTAAAGGAAGACATTGTTATTAATTCTTTAAACTTTTAGATTACATACTCTGGAGCTTTACTGGAGGTCTGCATGAGGAAACTTGTTTTCTACCCTGAAGTTGTTAGCTTTATTGAAGAGGAAAAAGATCAATTTCCGTCAGTAAAAGTTCAATATGATTTTAACTCTCCACCAAAGTTAATTATGCTTGATGATGAGGGTCAACAAAAGGAAACAATCAGGTGAGACTTCATTCATGATCTGCATATTAGTACCTTTCTAGTATCTTGTTAACAAAGTTCATCATTGGTTTTATTTTCTAATTAATAATAGGGCCTTGACTACATTGTTGATTTTTTTTAAATGCGTAGGGTTGTTATTCAAACGATAATACAACAACCAAGCTTTTTCCCACTAACAACTCAGCTGCATAGACTAAACAATGTTATAGTGTTGTATTGTGAATCTTGTCTCTGAAAAAACCATTGATTTATTAGTCATTCTTTAATGTTTTCCTCTGTAATATTTCTTTGGACCTCCAATGCCTCTGGCAATAGTCTTTCTATCAGAATCACGAAAGTACGTAACTTTGATTAACATTGTAGAATTTTTACTAATGTTTTAATTTAAGTTGACTAAAATTAGTCATTGCGTTTGCAACATTGTTTTACAAGGTCTAGGTTAGACAATTCTCATTATGCACTTGATGAGTAACACTAAGCTCGTGGAGGTGCGTGTATCATAGTTGTAAGGGAATTTATTTCTCCATTTAGATGAAAGAATCTAGTGAATTACTATTTGAATTGTCTAACAAAAGAAATAATTTAACTTTTGTTGATGGCTATGTGGATTCCAATGAAACTACAGCATAACCAAGAATAACCACTATGAATTTGAAATCTTTCTTGAATGTGATTCAAAATGAATTTGTGTACTCTCTTTAGGTTATTTTTTATTGTATTTTATTTTTGTCTGTTACAGGATTGATAATTGGAAACGTGAGCATATACTGCAGTTCCTGCGAGAGAAGGTGAAGCGTCTGGCATCTGATTGAGTGAGTCTTTAATCCATTCTTTGGCATGTTCTAGACTTATTCCCATTTACAGAAAAAAAAGTGGGAAGTATATACAGTGTGACTTGGAGAAGTGCCCTGTTTACAAGTGACCTGAATAACATAAAAATCATCATTATTTGGCCAGTTAAGGTAATTCTGGATTTTGTGACAACTGATTTCAATACGACGGTTTCCTTTTTCCAGATTTTATGGCAGCTATAAACTGCAGTCTTGTAATGTTTCATAGTGACAAGACACACGTTTCTGTTATAAGGCGGGAATAGGTACTATAATTCATTTTAAATATATCTATCTATATATATATATGTGTGTGTGTGTGTGTGTGAGCTTTCATGTAGCTTTTCTCTATTGTTTCTGTGAGCGTCAAATTCATGACTTTGGACCTTCATGTGTTGATCAATAATCTTCATGTATAAGTTTTTCAAATAAATTTTCTTAGTAAATTGTAGTAGACTTTATTGACTTCATTCAATCAGTATACATGATTGAGGTACATGTTGAAATCGTGGTGATCATATTTTCCTCTAGCAAGAACGCTAGAACATGGGAGGTTTTCTCACAATTGTACCATTTTTCATCTAGTTTAATGACAAATTTTCCAACTGGTTGAACTTCACTTGGGTTTATAATCTCCTCCCCGAAGAACAACACTTGGGTTTATAATCTCGAGTGAGTGTTTGATTTTGAATGAACATCTTCAATTCTTTTGATGCAACTTTAGAAACCAACATTAATCATCGTGGCAATGATAATGGAAGATTTAAGAATAATCTTGTTTTTTTAACTAAAATAATGGATTCACCTAAGTTGATCGATATCGTCTATCTATGTCGTGTGCATACGTAGTTTTAAGAATTTTGTCAATCCAATTTGTTGTTTCTGGATTGACTTTCATTATTATGTTCTAATAGTAGTTTGCATGGGACTCATTAATTATGTATGTTGCATAAGTAATGAAACAAGTTAAAATAGAAAGTGATGCATTTTATTTAAAAAATTTGTTATGAAAAAGACAAGTGTTGCATCAAAAGATACTTTTTAAGTGTTGCATTCTTGAACTGCCTTATGAAGTGTTATGTAATGTGTTAAGTGTAATATATATGTATACAATTACATTCATTCCATCCACTCTCATCTCTTGTGTATGTGTTATGAGTGGAGTTGTGACGATCTGAAACACATTTTGTCTTGAGGCGTGATGTACCTTCATAGGTTTTTTGAAAAAAGAAAGGTGATTAGAAGTATGTTGTTCACCCTACCTTTGTATTTTATGTAAAGGTTCTAGATACAATATGCTAAAAGAGTGTTATTAGGTGAATAAACCAATATTTTAGGTTTTAATATTTGATTTCTTGAGTTATTTACCTTCAATGTATTGGTTGTGTGCTTGTAAAAACTCTATTTTTGGTGAGTTTGGTTGGTGTGGATGAGCATCTAAATGCCACTCCTGATAGAGTGAACCAATATAATTCAATTGTGTACATCTCTCCCTTTATCATTTTGTTCTTGAAATGATTTTGATCTAGGTTCTGTTATTGAAAGCAACCAAAAATCATATAATTGACTATTTTAATAAAGATATTATTCTAAGTTTTGCGAAAATTTGAGATACTTCAATTCACTCAGTGTTGAAATGAACCCCTTAAAGCTAACAAATAGGTCACATTAGTGTTTGTTATCATCAAAACTCATACAAAATTTATTAGAATTAGGCTATTAGGCTGTCTAGTTGGGCTATACGAGTTAGATCGGCTAAGACTTCAATAAACATTTTATGAAATAAGAAATGAGATAACGTTTTTGTGTTCATTTGTTCTCTAACTTCATACTTTATGAAACAAACGTTGAATCTTTGATTTTGTCAAATGGAAGACGCTAGACAAAATCTTTAATTATTTATCGTTGAATCATATGCAATTTTTCGAATGAATCATTTAATCATCTATGGTAATATTGCTTCAAATTATACATGCAACAATAAATTTTATCTATAATATTTAAAACTAGTAGATTACATTTTTTTAATGTTACGACTTTCTTATAACATCTAGTTTATTTAATAAAAATGTTCACGAACATCTTCAACCTTTGGTAGTTATATATATTTAGTCCAATTAATACCCATTCGTAACCCTTTCCAAAGTGATGTAAATAAAGATAAACATGTTAACATTTTTGCCCATTAATACTATTTCTATTTTATTTGAATATAAATATTATTAAATTTCTTAATTGGCTTCACTCGCACATTGTTTATATTATCATTTTATATAATTTTAAATGAATTTGTTAATTAAATATGTGTTCACATAAATGATTTTTCATGAAATATTATTTTGAAAGAAAAAAAATGTATGCAACATGTAAAAAAAAATCAATAAATTTTTAAGGACAAAACCAGTTCAACTGATCTCTTCGTGACCCCTGACGAAACCTCTAAATAGGGATATGTGGCTAAACCAAAAAATGCATGCAACGCGTCCAAAAGCTATGTTTAAAATCAAAACAACATCAATTTTTAAGGCCAAAATCACGTCAACTTACTAACTTTGTATCCCTAATAATGCTTCTAGATAGGAATATGTGCCTTAACCTAAATAATATTATAGTTATTATTTACAAATCTATAATTTAAAACCTACTATTTTTTTTTTCTTTCCCCTTTTCCTATAAAATTATTATTTTTTAAAATAATTAATTTTCAGAGTAATTGCCTTTTTTTCAAATTTATAAATTCGACCTTTCTTCTTTAAAAAAAGAAAGAAAAAAAGACAGCTCACGTTGGTTGGAGAACCAAATTCCGACTAGTTTTGCAATAAATTCAGTCATTTCCACACGTTCATAATTTAGGTTTCCAATAACATTATGAACTAATATAGTAAATTATTAAAATCATTATATGTAATTATTTGCTACATGGTGATGATCGTAAAACATTTTGTTAATGAAAAAAGTTGATTGATTTGCTTTTATAATATTTTGATGCTTTCGTAATATCATCTAAGTTTTGACCTACCTTTTTAAATATTTTGATGCTTTCTAGAACCCCAACTCAATGCATCCTTGTTTACACGTTAAACACTCTTTCTCTCCTCATCAATGTTTCAAAGTTTTGACTTCATACTTATATTGTTAAATTAAATCAGTATTTTAAATTTACAAAAACCATTGTGTTATTTTCTAAACAACACCTACTAATTACATAACACTTGTTTTTCATATTAATTACATAGATTTGTTGACTTGTAATAAATAATTAAGGATGTTGTAGGAAAAATATGAAATAGTTGTAACAAAGAGAATATTTATTAGGAAAACGTCAAAAACAAATATGATATCTGATTGAATCCTAGGAAGACAAGGTTTTCCTTTTCACATTAGATAGTTGGGAACTGACACGTGGAGGCAATATCATGGTCACGTAATATTCAGTTACCTACTACGCATGCAACACATTATTATCAGAATCTTCATTCTTCATTCTTCCTTCTTCCTTCTCTGTCTCTGCTCTTCTTTACTCTCAACCAATTTTCCTTTTCCATTTTTCCCACAAGGCAAATTCCGCATCTTTCATTCTCTATCTTTTTCCTTTTAGTCTTCAAATGCTGAAATTTATTACTTGCTTGAATTGAAAATTGAATCTGCACCATGAACTACCTCACCACTTTCAATCAGACTCATTCCTCATCTACTTTCAATTGCCATGTTTCCTTTCATCTCCAATTTGTTTTACCATTTCCAAAATGTGATTTTAACAAGTCAACGGTTATAGCTTTTTTATGTCTTCCCAGACACAATTTTGAAGATGATTGTGAAGAACCAAAACACTCTTTGGGTTTATAACTTAATAGATTTCTCGCTTATTGCTTCATGGAATGATTTTTAACTTGTTCACATCCAGCACTGCGTGTCTTTGTTGATGGGGCAGCCTAAAGTGGATTCTAAAACCAGTTGGGGGTACCAGATTATGGTATTGTTTTTTCTGCATGATCTGAGACTACCTAATAATTTTTTCATGAGAAGACAACTTGTCTTGCACTAAGATTTGTTCACGTGTGTCTATGTAAGAACATGCTGGAAGTTGTTGACGATATCTGAAGTTGCATTTGTTTTCAATTGCCTTTTAAGGTAGAACTATTGGCTGCTAAGGATCTCGTTGTTGGTTCAAAATTAAAAGGCAAACCAGATCCTTATGCTATCATCACTTGTGGCAATGAAAATAGATTCAGGTTTGTTCATCTAGTTTTCCCCCTCCTTTATTTTGAATTTCTCTCTCCTGGAAATGGTGGAGCCAGAGCATAGATTTGTAATGTCTTGGGGGGTGCTTTAGAAAACAAATGCTTTTGAAGAGTTTTCTTTTTGGGGAGGGGATTTGATTAATCATATCAGGATTCTTAAGGTACCCTTAGTAATGTCTTTGGTCTTAAACAAAACATAAACTAATTAATCGAAGTTGTGGATGTAGATGACAGGTTTTTGCTTGACACATGTTTCAATCTTTACGTATTTGGTTTGAGCGTTTGGAACCTCGAATCCATGGGAAAAATTGAAGCTAATCAAAGTAGATTTAGCTTGGATGTGAATCATGAATTTACCTCTGACTTGGTTCAACACCAATCCAAAGATGCACTGAGTTATCACTAGAAAGACCTCTGTATTACGACTTTTCTTTTCTGTAACAAACTGCTATAGGCAAAGACACTTCCCAATTTTCATTTTTACTTTTAACTATTTTTCTATTTGTCTGTGCCATTGAGTTTAAGGTTTTGAGTTCTTTACTGTAATAAACCTTTAGTTTTCTTACTTTCTTTGGTAAGGAAATTTAGTTAGTTGCTACTTTATTTCTACTTTACATTTGCAAGTTTAGGATTAACCTTTTGGAGGGATAATATTTTGTGATGCTTTGGAATAACTGCAAATAGTCTTGCAAAAAGATGTTGTACTATCAGAAATGACAAAAAAAAAAAAATGTGCTCTGTCTTCTGTTAAGAGGTTCGACCCACTGAAAATATACTTTTTCCATACTTAGCATATATCTACCTAGACACAAGACTTTAGCTTAACTTTAGTTTAATATTGGACCTCAAGTTGTGTGCTGTTCGCAGTTCCATGATCCATGGTTCAAGACATCCATTGTGGGGTGAGGATTTCAATTTTTGTGTTCATGAACTTCCCGTCCAGGTACCTTATTATCATCTGTGTTTGTTTTATTTCGAGTAATTATACCAATGTTAGGTTCAGTTCTTATCTTAGCAGAGTGATGCTGATGTTTAAGTTATTCACACCATTAAGCCCCAAGATTTTTCTTCTATAACTGAACTTATTTCAAAGAACATGCTTACCATTCTCTCTCTCACTCACTCACTCTACCTGGATTTATATATTTCATGCAATAAAATGTGTTTTGGAAAGAAAAAGCTTGCAAGAACAATAAAAATAAATATACAGTTTAATTACTCATCTGATTTCTATTATTATAATTTTCTTTTCTCTTACTTAAAAAGGATTAGAAATAGTATGTGTAAGTTTAAGGATTAAAAGAAGAAGTCTTAAATATATAAGCTAAAAGAAAAAGTTTTTGCAACTCCAAGAACCAAATGCTTAAGGTAATTTTCTTAATTATCAAACCTAAATATATAGATGAAAATGCAAGTTTTGAAGCTAATTATAGTGATGAAGCATAATATTGAGAGCATATTCTTGGATTGATATTTACAAAGTATCAGCTTCTTTTCATTCCTTATATCAGTAAAAGCTTCTGAATTGACCGATTAAATCTGTTATCAGTAAAAGAAGTTCTTTCCCCTAGCAGATCAATGTAGCAATTTATGATTGGAATGTGGTGGCGAGAAGTATCCCTCTTGGTTCAGTGAGTGTTGCTGTTAAAAGTGAATGTAGAACTGTTGAAGCGTGGCATACTTTGGAAAGTCCATCAGGGCAGGTAGTACCCGCTATCAGAAGAAATTTGGTCTGGTTTCTAAGTTTTCTGATTTCGGACCCTCCTCTTAAATGGAGTGTCAGTGTCGGACACACGTATCAAACACTCCACTCATAAGATACATATTGGTGAAATGTACAATTCAAGAAATATTTATTGAATTTTTTACAATTCTAACATGAGTTTAACACAATTTAAAAAAAACTACATTAATTTTTTAAAAACTCAAAATAAATTTTTATTATGATTAGTGTGTGTGGTGTTTTTGTTTGTTAATAATATTTTATGTCTGCTAAATACCATCATTATGTCAGGTTTCTTTTCGAATAAAAACACAAGTATGTGGAAATGTTTCGAGGTGAGGGTTTTGGTTTTATATTTGTTTTTAAGAATGTGTGTTATGATCATATAGTGGTGTATTTCTCATAGTTAGTAGTTGATTGGAGTGATAGGATAAAAGGTTATGGAGGAGACAATCCTAAAAGAAGGATGCCACCCCTTGTTGTCCATCAAAACACTGGGCCTCTTCAAACTATATTTGGTCTTCATCCAAACGAGGTTACTCACAAAAGTTTAACTTGTTTGTTTCTTCATAGTGATTACCAATGTGGTGGTTTTTCTTCCGTTCAAATATGCACAAAATAAAAACTCTCCTTTTGTATGATCGTGTTGCAGATCTGACAAGTGAAGCATATTTTTCAGGTTGTTGATCATAAATATAGTTGTGCCCTTGAGACGTTATTCTTGTACCAAGGTCATATGTATGTCTCAGCAAGGCATATTTGTTTCTATTCCAAAGTATTTAAGGAAATGAAGGTCAGACTATGCTTCTGTTTTGTCAAACACTATGCCTTTGTTTGGTTGAGGAGAAAGGATTTGAGAGAGTAAAAGAGAAATAGGTGAAAAATTGGTAAAGAATAAATTTTTTAGTTGAAGTGAAATAGAGTACACAGACCAAAAATGAATGGAAATTATAAAGGTGTGTGTATTTGGTTTGAAGGAAAAAGAAAAAAGAGGAACTGGTTTGAAAGACAAATTTAGCCTGGGTTGTTTTGAATTTTTGCACTAGCAAAATTTTCAGTATAGTCCCACTCAAATTTCATCACATCTCTACACAACCAAATCCCCATTTTCTTCTCCATTCTTTACTTTTCTCTCTTTTCTAACCCATCTTTTACACAACCAAGCAAAGTCTATAGCTTGCATTGTTTCTTGTACGAGGTTGTTGATCTATCACTCATGTCAGATGTTTTAGTTTTGAGTGATTTAGATTTCATCTTAGGTTTCTGGTTTTGCAAAACAGTTATACTATTATTTATTGGATTCTGTTTTGGCTGGAACTTCATGTACTGAAACTGTATGACTCTAGAAAAAAAATAAGCACTTCATTAGAAAAAAAAAGCCCTTTCTTAGTTATGAGCATTGAAAATCTGATCTTTTTTATTAGTTATCATATAATTTCTTTTGGGGTATTTGTCAGGTGGTTATTCCATTTGAAGATATATACAAGGTACAATCTCTATTGCTTTTTCTTCCCCTCTGTCCTAAATATTTCAGTGAGATTAAATTTACGTGTGGTGCTACTATTTTCCTTTCTCTTAAGATTCAAAAGAGTGAACATGCAAAGATCAATCCTGCAATTACAATTATTCTTCGCCAGGGAGCTGGTGGACGTGGTGTCCCTCCTTTAAAAAGTCGTGATGATTGTAAGTAATTAGTTTTTCTTGGAGGAAATTTTAATTACACTTTATGATTCAATTTTCATGAAAAGATCCAATCAAATTAAACTTAAGGGAATGAAAGTGAGATTTGCAGCATGGGTGTTTTCTTTCATTCTTCACTGCCTTTCATGTTGATGATGACCTTTGTCAGATAATTTGATTAGATCTTTTATTCATTTCAGGTGCCACATATATGTTTGCATCATTTTTGTGCAGGAATCGTGTACTAAAAGATCTACAGAGTGCAGAAAAGAATTTCAACGAAATGTTGGAAGTTGAGAAGGTTACATTACAGCACTTGCTTAATCAATTTGGTTTTCATTTTCTGTATTGCAATATCAGTTGTAGAGATTTTGCATGTCTTGATTATCACGAGACATTAGAGGAATTGCTTGTTTTTAATGTACACAGCAAAGCCTCTTGTTTATGATGAATCATAACGAATAACAGTTATCCCACTTTACATAATTACTTCCAGCACATAATATCACTTGAGATCCTGCTTTTGATCTGATTCTTTCTTTCCTTTTTATTTTTCTTATAAATTTCTACCATGAAATCTTTTGATGAATAGAGAAGACTTTCAAGCGTTTTGGTCTTTTTCATTAATCATCATACAGGAAAATGGATTGGCAGAGCTGTGTGCACATAGCAGTTGTGGCAGAGGAAGTAAGATACTGGATAAGGCTTTTGAAGAAAGCATGCCAAAAACTGGAAAACTTCAACCTATTATCCAAGGAGAGGCTTTAGTTGGTATAAACAATGTATGAATCGTTTTTCCCCTTTTTTTTATATGTTTGCTAGTTTAAGTATCAGCTTAATCATTAGAGATCCTTCTACAGGAAGTTATTCCTAGGGTAGCTGAGATGTTTTCTAAGTGGTTCATTGATGGTTCAAATTTTACTGCCAAAAATTATTCAGCAGGAAAGGACTCTGATTTTGTGGTAAGTTTTCTTCCATTACTATTGTCATTCTTTAAAGCAGTGTCGGAAGTCTTATAATCCTAAACAATTTTTCTAGTCAAAGACAAAATTCTTCAAATAACTATTGGGGTGTTCTTATGACTTTTCTTAGGTGTTTGAGAATGTGAAACAGATGTTACATCTGAATCCTGAAGGAGGAAAGATTAATTTTATTTTAAAATTTGAATAATCAACAATTACTATCTTATATTATAAGACTATTTAGAAAAAATTATACTCTTCAAGTAAGAGTGAAATAAAAGTTATACTCAACTGTTTTTTTTTTTCTTTTTTTTTTTATATTTGTGTTCCTGTAAGCTGATTCGAATCACTGCATTTCTATACGATTTTTAGTTTAATAGGGTGACATATGATATGTGCAGTCAAGAAAACTCCCAATTGGGTGAGTGAATGAATATGATTCATTGTAATTGAAGAAACTGCATTTCTTGTAAAAACAGGTGCTATGATTATTATTATTTTAAACCTTAAACTTGAAATAAATACATCTATCTCTCTTCATTAATTTCTATATAACCCTTATTGCAATGACTAATAGCTAGTTTTTGTTATAAAAAAATGAATATGTTATGTTATTTATCATCTTTTGTCTGGTGCAGGATTGATGATTGGAAACGTGAGCATATACTGCAGTTTTTGCGAGAGAAGGTGAAGCCTTTAGCAGCTCATTCAGAATAACTCCTTCTCTCCCATTATTCTCAAGACTAATATTTTATGTTATTTTCAATTTCAAATACACTTTATTAATAACTTTTTCAATAATCAAGCAATATTTAACAAATTTTAATTAATCTCATAAATATGTAAGACAATCAATTTCAATGCTTAATCACTTTTAGATGCCACTATTTTTACATCTTTCTTATCAATGTGCACACTTAATCATTAGTAATGTTGATAATGTGATTTGTACAACCATTATCTATAAGGTGGGAAGACACATGTATTGTTGCTTTGGTTGTATTTACTATCTTTTATAGTTCTGGGCTTGGAAAGCCCTCTCCACAAATTTTTGTTGTCTCGTAAGCCTCTTTTGTTCTTGTGCCCATGGAATATTCAACAATTTTGCCAAAGTAGAGTTTGATCAAATCCCTTGTGTTATTTAATGGTTTCAAATTTTTAAGGTACTATGACTAAAGTTTTTGAACGATTCTATAACATATGAAAATTAAACATCAAGAACCCATTACATTGTTAATTATGGCAAAAAAAATTGTTAAAGTATTTGTTAGTGAAAAATCCAACAACCCATATTTTGATTAGGTGTTATTAAAGAAGAAAGCATAAAACATGATCGTACTTCGTTTGTAAGACAATGTTTTCCTTCATTAAAGATCTTGTAAGATGTAAGTGTTTCATTTGAAAAAAATGATATAACACATTGTAGTCTTTCGTCTGATAAGCATTGTTGTGCTCAGTTGATACACACATAGTTTTAAGCTAACATTATACTTCATGAAAAAGACTTTATGCTTATAATATGGTGTAGAGAATGTTTGTTTACTTCGTCGACAAAGAAGATCTATAAAAGCATGTCACATCAATGATTTCTTGAAAAATGAGCTAAAGTTGTTATGCCTCAACAATCTCCTAACACAAGCTTTATCAATTTTAGAAAAGACTATTTCTCCTGTACAGCTCAGGGATTTTACACAATTTTGAGTAAAGGATGATAATTTCTACCAACCATCTTAATGCATGCATAGAGTGCATTTAATGCATCATCTACATTCAAGTTGCTTAGACACAAGGAGACTATCATATAAGCTTAAGTTACTCAATGACCAAAAATGTTTTCTTCTAGACCTATATAAAGTCATCCTTCAAGAAGAAAAACAAGCATCTTAGCTATAATTTGCAAAGTGTCAAAACGTTGCTAAATGTATTTTTTTATGTACTAAAGACTTTGTAAGAACATTGTTATGTTTATTATCAAACTAAAAGAATGCATAAATCTTGTATACGTCAAAAGATGTTATCTTCTCTAGAGAGATTTTTTTATCTTTTATATCACAATTTAGACAAACCTTATAACACCTTATATTTACTAATAATTTTGATGATAGTATTTTTAACCGCAAAAACTTACATAGACTGACAATTTAGCATACAATTCTTGGGAGTGTCTTGTTGGCTAGGGGTACTATCCACAAAAAAAAATTGAATGAGAAGAAAGAGATAAAAAAATAAAATTATCTAATACTTTAACATTGAGAGAAGAAAAAGTGCTTAGACAAGGTAACCATCCAATTTATTTTTTAAATATTTAATATTTTAAGAATTTTAAAGAGAAAAAAAAAACCCTTATTTTACGTCTCTTAAAATGGAGATGTTAGCAGTGGCAGGATTGTGAAATCTTTCTTAAGATTTTTTAAATAATGGTCACTTTCAATAGGCAATGCTCACTTTCAAATGCATACACCAACCCAACTTGACTTCAACAAAAGTGAAGATCAATTTCAGTCTCATTTTTTTATTTTACTTTCGAAAAGGACTTTGTTCCAATTTCTATACTTTTTCAACAAGAGAACAACATAAAAAGTGTACATAAAACATTATTAATTTCCTGAAAATGGCCATCAATCAAGCACAAATGGTCCAACTTTCGGCACACACACAACAGTTAGTAGGACACTTCTATGTAACATAATTCAAACTCTAATCATAATCGCACTTTTTTCATCAAAAATCCAACTTTATGTTAACTCCAAGAAGTATCAAATTTAATAAATCTCACTTTCATCAAAGTTTATGTTGAAAGTATGATTCCTTCTAAAAAAAATACAATTTTTTAACTTATTGATACTTAATAAACTACCAAAAAAAATATTAAATATAAATTAATTTTAGAAAAAAAAATTAATTGTTATATTGACAAAATTAAATAGTATTTTAGAGACTAAAAAAATATTAATATCTAAATTAGTTTCTATTATTATAATAGTTTTTAAATGAATATCTAATTAGATATCAAACTTTTATATATTTATTTTAAAATCTAAATAATTATAGTATTTAAAATTTGAGTAACTAATCAAATACCAATTTAAAAACTATTTATCAATAATAAAAAATAATTTAGATATCAATAATTTTTTAATTTTTAAAATAATATATAATTTTATTAATATAACAACTAATTATTTTTTATCTTTAAAATTAATTTTTATTTAATGATTTTCTTGTCTATATACCATTTTATTTCTGGTACAGTCTATTTTAAATATAATAAAGTTTCACCTTCAATTAACATTTTAAAATTTCTCTCTAGTAGATTCCATGGTTAAATTAATAAAATTTAATAGTACTTGGTACTGTCATTTGATAGTGTCTTATTCCCTGGTTCGGTCTTTAAATTCAATTAATTTGGTCGTTTCAACAGCTAATTATTTTGTTTTTGTATGCATACTAAACTAAACAGCATTATTAAATGCAGATTAAATAACAGAAATGAAATAAGAAAAAAGATGTCTCAATTAGCACAGTGAAACACTGACATTGGCACTTTCATCAAATCAAGAAACGACTTTCATTAAGCTAATCAGTACATGGAATCATTATACAACTAGAAATTTTGAAATATACACTTAATAATCAGCACAAGAAATTAAGAACATATTTGGCTAATTGGAAGCTTAGCCCCATCACCCATTTAAAATCTTAAAGGTGTGGAACAGCTTCATGACTAGAGTTTTTTTTAATGCTTTAACTATATTAGCTATTATGATTCCATCTAGAAGTATGATGACAAATTTTCATGCCACTACACTGGTTTAGCAACTTAGCATAGCAACCTTTAGGCTGCAATAAAGGTGAGAAACTTGGTCAATGAAATTGCGAGACATCCTTCTCCAATTTTGGTGAAGTAGCAGTTTTGATGGGAGCCCAGATATCTGCACCATTGCTCTCAGCAACTCCAATTGTAAATGACACAGGAACAAGGCATAACCCTCCACTCCTCAGGCTGCATGCATCCATACCCTGAAATTGCAAAAATTCAATCATAAGAATGGTAGAGACAAGGTTCTTGTTGGTATAATAAATGTTTCATAAATTTGATGCTGAATGCCCCCACAAGAAAATGTTTGACCTCATCCATTTGCTACTCCATGGTGAGAGTGTTCATGTTATGCTTACCTGCATTTTGGCTGCTGCTGAAGTTTCAAGATATGGAGCACTGAGCAGCTGTCAAAAAAGGAAGAAAAGGATTGCATAAGATCAAGGTCCAAGTAGTATGCTTGCGATATATGAAACCAATTACTAGAATATCAACAGTGATAAATTCAGAATGTAGCAAGAATGGCCAAACCTTAACTTGTTTATGAAGGAATCCTATGTACTCCATTGCGTCCTCTAGAACAGAAGATGTATCTGTCTGCAGTGAGAAGTAGAGAGACTCTTTAAGACTCACAGAAACTAAAGAACAATTCATTCAATCCAAAAAAAAAACAGGTAACCTATCATATAACTCAAATAATCAGTTCATAATTATATTTCAATCAAGAATGAGCATGACGAGCATCAAATTTATAAGTTGTTATTGTGTCAGGAACTTTAGTTGTTGTATACCTTTCCATATGGTGAAACAAGCTGCTGAAGAGCAACTATTCTTTCCCCAATCTTCTCCTTCCTCTCCTATTCACAGAAACATTGGAATGTTACATGAAAAATCAAAGCAATAAAGTGGAAAGTATACCTTCAATGAAGAAGAGAATCACATATCCAAATTGAGTATCAAGAAGAGTTCCATGCAACGGGTTGATTGAACACTAGCATCTTTTAAGAAAATGAATCGTGAAGGACATTTACAGCACACAATTTAGATTCCTTTTTCTTGTGTCTGATGATTTTGAGTAGTATAGCTGAAAAGGCTTAGCATTGAACTATGCATTGATCTCAACCTGAACTTAGTTTATAATTAATTACATTGAACAAATTGAAAATAATCATAAGACAGACAGTCCTATTCAAGGTTTGAAATTATGCAGTGCATGATAAGAAACACAAACATAATATGTGGTCATTCATTGATTAGATACTACGAACAAGAGAGTTTATATAGAGAAGATCATAAGAGGCACCATTGCATGGTTATAGATGAAAATTTTCAATTAGTAAAGCTTAGGTATCTTTAAAAATGTATGAGTAGATGCTGAAAAAAAAAATAGAAGTGTTCTTCGACAACAACCAACAATAGAAGGAGAAAAAAAAGAAACCTTTGTGCTGATAGATAAATCAGCCTTTTGCCTTTTAGATGCAATAGAAGTATAACTGCTTTGGTCAACAGAGCAGGGACTTCGTTTATGCTCCATCATCTTTCTAACATCTATCCCCTCTTCTCTCTGGTGGCATCAACAATGAAACATCTTGCATAAGAATGATGATCAAATTGAAAAGAGGAATACAGATTATAAAAGAAACTATCAAATCATCGACACTTCCTCTCACTATAGTATCATAGTTGTCAGACACACAACCATAGTTCATATTCAATACACACAGTAATTACTACCATAAATTTTTCAGTTACTTTTATGCTTGAAACATGTTCAACAGAACTTTGGGGAAGCCAAAAGCCACAAATTGTGGAAGTACTGAATGCAAATTGGAGTCAATGTGGTTGGCCCCACTGGCTCCACAGTTACAGTCTACAACTTTGATTTTTCTTGCCCTCTAGTTCAGTATGATTGTTATCCATTTACAGATCAAAAAAGTTGGGGAAATCTATTGAGTGAGCAAACACACTGTCATCATCACCCTCTCTGAAGTGCAATTTCAACTGCAACAGAAGGTTTTCACTGCAATCAGATCACAACCGCAACTCCTGCTGCACAAGTTGCCTTTTTTCACAATGTCAAACATCACAACAAAATTTTGTGAAAATAGCCATTTAAAACCTTGTCAAAGTTTATGAAAATAACACAATTATGTTTATGAAAAATAAAATCATGATTGGAAACAAGGACCAAAGTCAAATTAAAGCCTTTCATTTGATGAACGCTTATCAAAATTAAAACACTTCAATGAAGAGGAAATATTTTCCTTCCATATGGTAGTGTTTGCTTTTGCTCTAGGGTCCTTCCTTGTGTACAACATGTAACACAAAAACACATAAATAGAGAGAGAATGTTACTTTAAAAAATAAAAAATAAAAATTGTCCAGTGAAGTGTCTAGTTTTAATTAGAGACGCAAGAAATGAGAAGAAGTTGTTTCAATCCATAAATATGCATCCCCAAACTTTGCTTGCAAAAAATAACACTGCTAGTTACAATACAAGATTGATTTTTGACATTAATAATACATCATGAACTCATGCACTGTTTCAGTCAGAATAACACTGACACCGTAGAACAGGACCATTTATTAAATATATGAGATAAGTTCAGAATACAAACTGGTAACAGCTACACCACAACCGAAAATCAAAACGTGGCCCCATAGGCATAGCCTTGATGCTACACTACAAGGAAAAGAATTGCCAGCAGAAAATGAACCATCCATGCATATTCAAACCACATAAGCCACAACACAAACCTTCCAAGGCTCATCACTGTCACAGACATTGATCACCATATTCAATGGTTTCGTTCTGATCACACTTAATTAATGCTTCAAATATCTTAACCCCAGAATAGTATAGTCAACATTGTGAGCTTACATACCATGCCAAAATTATTAATTTTCTTTTGCTTTTGGTAATTTAATTATAATTAATAACTAATTTCTATCTTTGTGATGTGTCCAGAACCTCAAATGTGGGGGGCCCACCATTTGATTTTAGACCAAAAAAATTGTACGCACACAAACATACACGGATTCACACATACATACATACATACACCTTGCATGAACGAATCTAACTTGCGTACAAAATCTTCCCAACCACCTTTGTTTAATGTTAAAGGATATCTTAATTGACAACATGCATAAGGACACAGGAGTGATTAATTAATTTACGGAAAAAGACAATGATTAATCCAGAGAGAGAGAATCACAGGGTTGGTTTTGGACATGGGGTTTACAACATCAACAATACAAATAAAGTATAGGCTCAACCACTCATTTATTACATATGTACTTACAATAAGAACAATTCTGATCATAATTCTCTTGGAATTGGAGTGCAGGGATTGATGAGGATTAGAGAGTTTAAATAAAACACAACAATTTTGAGCACAAATTCTCAAAGTTTTCCACGAAAAAGTCTATTCACTAATAACCTCCGTGAAAAGTGAGAACACAAGAAGGCACTTGAAAGACGAAAAAGACAAATGGTACTAAATTTAGGATAAGAACTTACTGAAAACATAGAATCAGCATTGCAGAAGGAGCTGGCTATCATCTATGACCCTTTTGAAGGTAAAAGCAGAAATGGTTGAAACCAAAAACCCTCTCCTTAGGCAAGTGAAAATGGTTAGGTGGGGTACTTCCAAAAGTTGCAAAGCTTGAGACTTTAAGCAGTGCCTGTGATTAGAATTTCATTACAATACTATGGTAAGAAAATTGAAAAACTTGGAAAAAGTAGCATGCAGAGTGACGAGCAGAGACATGAAGCGACGTACTGGTCCTAGAAAGAAAAAGTAGTGGAATCTGATGAGTGGAGGAAGAGAAAGTGAAGCTGAGAGAAAAAAACAGAGATGTTTGTTTGTGGCTTGTGGAGAAAGAAGAAGAAAAGAGGAGGAGGAAGGAGGAGCAGGTTAATGTCAAAATGTGGTTTTATAAAGCTAAAATTAATATAATACAATAATTCCTTACGTAAGATTTTTAAATGTATATTCTCATAAATATACTTGACAGCTAATATCCAACCAAGACAACGTTTGGGTTTTTCAATTTTCTTTTTTCTCTAATCTTTCCACTGCTTAATAGATATCACAAATATTTTTCTTTTATTTTAACAACACAAGACCCACACTAATTATTTTTTCAAACCTTATTTTCATGTTGAACGTATGTATTGGATGTGAATATTAGTAGTACTTAATAAAATGTTCAATTCAAAATATATTTGTTAGATTTTTGATAATTTTAATACGATTCTAACATAATTTTTAAAGATAAAAATATATTAATTTTCTAAAATTTAAATTTATTGTATAAATTTTATTATAATTATAAAAATAAAGAACAAATCTTTTTGAATTAGCTATAAAAAAATTTGTTTGTTCTAAACTGAAACATACTTATCCACATAGATCTTTATTATCAATTTAATAATTATATAATATATAGATATAATTCATCGTGTCTTATATTCTAAAAATTATATGTATCTCGTATTCATATCTATATCGTATTAATGTCCGTATAAGTGTGATATCACAAATATTTTAATTGATTACACTATTTTTCTTTTATTTTAACAACACAAGAACCACACTAATTATTTTTCAAACCAACGTCTCTTGTTTATTTTTCTATTATGTTTAATAATTTTGAAAATTGAAAGAATAAATAAAATAATCAATAATGAGAAAAACATATTGTCTAATAAAACTTTTATTTGGGAACTAAGTCCAATTTGTCTACATCAGGAATCCCTTACCTTTCACGAGAAGACAAATATTTGTGACATAACCACGAGTGTTCGTTTATAATAACATTAAACTAAAAGCCCTTTGTTAATTAATACTGTTATCTTTTTGACAAAGTTAATACACTTTTTCACTAATTTTATTAAAACTGTTTAACTCAAAAACTAATTAATACATAAAATATTATAAGAAATTGCAGACACTAATTATAATTTGAGCCTTGGAGGAAATACCTTTCTGTAAATAAGAAACTTGTAAAAAAGAGCAAACATTTTTTATAATATTTATATTTAGTAAAAATACGATTACAAAATGTAAAACAAAATTTCCGAAAAATATGTTATTATGAAAAGTTGAGTTTTGGTTAAAAAGAAAAAGTGATTTATGTTTTGAAAAAAAAAGGATTTATGTCTCAAAAGCGCACACTACCTACCAATGTCGTGTAAAAGAAACACACACTGTACTTAAACAAAATCTCTGTCCTCTTCAACAATCCTCTTTCTCACTCAATTTAAGATACTAATTTTATTTTATTATTTTCAACCTATCATATTTTTTTAATTATTTTAATCAATAATTATAATTTTTAACTTTTTCCTATATTTTTACTTAATATAACCTATTTTAAAATATATTCCAAACCATTAATTAGTCCGATTTTAAATCTTAAAATTCAATTATCATAACTTTTGGAGTAAACTTTTGTACAGGTACTTATTTATTTTTAACTTTTTTTACAAAACTCAAAACCATTGATTAAAAAGTTAGATTTAAGAGAAAATAATAAGTATTGTTTGTATATCTTTATAGTTGCAGAATAATTCTATGAGAAGTAATTTATTCTTTTAAAAACCCTAATATTTACATTGACATTAGTAAATGTTTGAATTTTAAAATTTAAAATTTTCCACATATTTAAAACATAAAATAAATGTGCCCAAAGTGGGAGTGAATATGAAAGAAAGTTTTTAGGAATAGATTTGAATTGAGTGAATGTAGATTTTCTTAACTATACGAATTTTGAGATATCATATTATCATAATAATGTTATTTGGGTGATGTCATAAAAAATGTAAAATATAAAGTTGTAGGCAACATTTAATTTAAATGTGTATATATTTGATTTAAATATATAAAAGTCAACTCGTAACCAAAATGTGTGTTGTGAGTAAATAAGAATTGATGGGTGAGTGTTGATATGTATATGTGTGTTGTTGGGGAGACCCTTCATAGAAGGTACTCTTGTTCCTTACGGATAGGACTATGATCAACCCTTTCACATGTAAAATCCACCTCTAACTCAATCTAAGGAAAACCCTAAATCCACACACCTCTTTTCTTCATACCTCAACCAACCCACTAGACTACCCATTTCAAAATACAAACAAAAATGTGAAAATTGGTCCACGTAGGTTATATAGGTTACTACTTCTTAATATATATGTATATTATGTCACTAATGAAAGCAAATCCATATCCAATAATCTTCAAAATTTTAAAGTAATTAAGCCAACTTGCATTGCATTGACAAAACCATATCTTATTAATTATAATAATTAGCATTGAAATTTTATAGTAAAAACATTAATAATATTATGATACTGTAAATTCAGGAATCGAATCAATAATAATTTTTTTTTTCTCTTTTAAATCCATCTAGACATATTTTAAGAATAAAATTATAACAGATCATCGACTTTTAAAATTAACATTATTTCAATGCAATGTGAATATAATTTTATATTATTTAGAAGTCAAGACAATTTATATATTTTTTGTTCCGACCTCAAATCGTTAGACAGTATTGCTATAGTCAATCACCGCATTTGAGGTATTGTCCGTTTTGGAGGTCAATGCTCCGTCACGGTTTTGTCCTTAAAAAACGTCTCGAAAGGTGAAGGAAGGAGGGAGTATATAAACTGCCATTGGCCTCGATTCCTGAACGATGTGAGACTTATTGACATACGGAAGCATTTTTTTATTTCTTCAACTCACCAAAATATTTTTTAAAAACAAAATTATTATAAAACACGTACTTTCAAAATCAATAATATGTCAAAATAATATTTGGTTGATTTTGTGTTAGAATAAAGAAGTAATAAGTAAGAGGATGTAAGAGGAAATTAAAAAACGCAGTTTGTTTTGGCGGGAAACCGATGGAGTGTGATGTGAGAGCAGTTTTTCAGCATCGGGTACGTTCTTTCCGACACCCGGTCCCACCAGTTTTTTTTTTTTCTCTCTAGAACAGACCTAATCCGTGACCCCACCACCCCCACGCGCGCCACGCTCTCCGTGGCCTGCAAGCGCGCCCCTGGTCCACGTGTCTCCCTCTGAGCGATTCGCGTGCAAGGTGTTCTTGAAGGTCGCGAGATGTTTTCTGGGACGGTGGGGTCCACCCAACGCCTCTTGTTTCTACGACCGTGCGCCCCAGAAGTCCACCATCAAACCATTTTCGTCTCCCTTTGCGGACCCTCCCTTCAAGTGGGACCCACGCGCTTTCTCTTTCTTTTCTCTTTTTAAAACAATCTCATATCAAAATTATTGTTACTCGTAACTGGGTTTAGTTTAACCAAATCAATTTTTAAATAATTCATCTTCGTAAATAAAAATTAATTCTATTTTTTAAAACGAAAAATATGAACTAATTATTATTTTTAGAAATTTATTATAAATGAATAAAATAACATTATTGTTTACTCTACTTTTCAATGTTTTAAACCTTTGTTTCAATTTGGTTTCTTTATTTTACTCTTTGGTTTGTGTGATATGAACCGCAGGAGTCAAATTGTTCAACAATTCCAAAACGCGCTTCTTATTAATTATTGCTGTCAGAAGTTGAAAAAATATTAGTAACCACGTTTTTATATTTTATTAAAAGAATTAGAAACTTTATTTTTTAAATTAAAATCTTTTATTTTTTTCAATTCAAAATTTAAAGTTTATCTTTTAATAAAAAATAATTATTTACGTAATACTATTTTTTTTAATGTTATTATATATCATTTCTCACATTTTTTTCTTTCCCTTACTTATACAATTTATTATATGTTATAACAAAATTACTCTATCACAAGTCACTCTAAATAGATAAGAAAAGTAACATGGAGACTTCATATTAAATAAAAGTTTCAAATCGAAAGATAATTAAGTGTTAAAAATTATTATTTTTTAATTGTAAATGTTCCCCTATAATTATTTTCGTTCGATTTATAGAAATTAACTTAGTCAAATTAAAGGTGTTTAACTTTTTGGTATTTTATGAAGGGGTATCTCCATCAAATACAGGGCCTAATATTCTATTTATTGTGTGATTATCAAGTGAAATTATATTTTGTACAAAATAACAAAGTTATAGTTGTAACTCTACAAATAATTTTATATTATTCTTTTAATAACTATCATTGAAGTTATTGTGGAGATTTTAAAAAAAAAAAATTTGATTGAGATTAATACCAAAAACATGCAAGTGTAATACCTCATGTTATATTTCAAACAAAATACAAATTTTACTTCAATATTTGTCTTTATTATGTAAGTTGTGAAGGTAAATTCAAATATCAATTTATATAACAATATTATACTATTTTCATCTCAAATTATAAGTTTAATAAGTTAAAGACCTGAATCTTATAATATTTTTTATTAAAGTATGTTGATATTCTATAAAATTTGAGACTTAGATCTAAAATAAAACTCTGATCATGAGACTAAAATGATATACTTTTATCTTAAAAATATCAATCATTCAATAAAATATTAATTAAAATATAAAAAACTTACAATTTTTTTTAATTAGAGTAAATAAAATCTTAAAAATATGTTATACATATATAAAATAAATTAAAATTACATATAATAATTTTTTGTAATATTGAAATTCCATGTAATTTGTAATAGAGATATTACTAAAAGTATCATACCCAGGCTTTTTGTTAGCAAAACTCATTTACATTTTATTTTATGTTTTTGGTTTTTAATTGAAAATAGAGTTTCATCTTAACATTACGTATACCTTTATTTTTCAAATTGTTAAAGCAAAAATCCAAATTTCAATGAATAATATGAAAATGGAGTTTTATTTTATTAAATAAGCTAAATACAATATAATACTTCTGCTACTATATATTCTTATAACCTACTATGCTGAATGAAAAATGACATTAAAATAACATCTCAAATGTTTGTTGTTAGGGAGAAACAGATAGTCTTTGAAAAGAGTTTATGAAATTTAGATTGGATAATACTATAAAAAATTTAATAAATAGAGATTAATTATTATTATTAAATTTAAAATTTAAATAATTTATTGTTAAAATTTTGACAACTAATGTGATTGATTTGATGATTAATATTGTGTAGTTGGTGGTTGGTCCATCACACTAATAATAATAATAATAATAATAATAATTATTATTATTATTATTATAAGGCAACGGGAATTAGGGCACTAAACAAGGAATCTTAAACCCAAAATAATAGAATCCAATTACAACTTAAGTTACTAGAAAACGACATCCATATCATTATCAATATAAAATTCAAGTTTCCATGAACCTTTCTCTATGCTTATCAATATTATTAATAAGCATAACAACCCTTCATAATCTAATTAATATTATTCAACTCAACGGTTGATTCAATTATTAGATCTATAAAATAAAAATTTAAAAAATACTTTATGCAAAGATATTACTTCCTTTTGTGGTATTTTACATGGCAAAGTATACGCTATAAAAAATAAATAAATAAAAATCAATTTTATAGAAAAAAAATATTTAGTATTTTAAAAATTAAAAAAATTATAGATTTTTAAATTAATTTCTATTATTAATAAATAGTTATTTAATTAGTATTATGTGCCTAAGTCTTACATAAAGTAATATCAGATTCTCAATAGAGTATTTAAGTGTTTTAGGTTTCTCACCTTAATAAGTAGCTTTTGAGGTTAGATTTTCCAACTGCTTGTGTACTTATCAATAACCTAACAGAAACTTCTAAAATACACAAATTTGAGAAACCAAGCATTCAGTTCTTCACTTTCAGATACCAAAAGCATATATTTCATTTCATTTGATCCATCAAACTTAATGATGTTCATAATAGCAGAAATCTATCTTTGCTTCAATACCACTTTGTAAGCCTAACTCAACCTTATAAAACCAGCTCAACCCTATAAAATCAGCTCACGACGTTGAGGTTTGCACTCACTTATATACAAAGAAAGGCTATAATCTCTAGTCGATGTGGGATCTCCAACATACCCCTCACGTCGCCGAGACTGCTAACTCATGCGTGAAACTATATATTATGGGCGGTCCGATAATGATGGCACGATAAGCTCAACACACACACTCGCTATAATAGACTCGAAATTACTCTGATACCATATTACGAAGTAGACTTTAAACCTAACTCAACCCCATAAAGTATATAATCATTTATTCCGATACATGTTCAAAATTACCTTATGTCAATTGCCATACAAAATTACCTTATGTCAATTGCCATAATTGCATTGCCTCTTACTTGGTGGAAGAAAATCATTTGGTGAAAATTCCTAAAAAGTGTGAAAGAGGATTCGTAGTGTCCAATTTTAAATTTAGGCAACTCAAGAAAAAAAATAATACCCTGATTACAGATCTGACATGTTGTATTCCCTTTCTTATTGCACCATCTCTGCATACAATTCCTATTAGCAAACTCACCAACATATCTTACATTACATGGAACAGAAAATTGCTTTCAATAAAACACTTGAACTAATTCAACAAGCCATTTCATTGAGACAAGTGAAAACACTGCAAAAAAAGGGTTCTTAAAAGAAGGGTACCAGTCCATGCAACATGGCTTTATGGGAACAAGAGATAATGTCATTTACTTGTAAAACATTCATCACCACTCTTCTACTCTTAGACAAGGAATCACATATAAATTATAATATCTATCACAAATAGTTCAATTTGTTTATAAGACTACAAAATTTGAATTTTATAAGACTCATAGTTTACCAACTGTAATGCATTTCCTTTTATCCAATCATTAGTGTCTTCTCTATAATAAAAATAAATTTAAAAAAAAAACAATTAAATTAAAAGGTTGTTCTTTTATGTAGAATTTCTATGAACTGAAAAAAATCCTATATTAGTACTGAAGTTATACTTCTTATAATAATTGTTGTAAAAAAAATATATTATTGTACTGGTAGGGTTCACACGATCAAGATTTTGATTCGGCTAGTCTAGATCGACCTACATGATCAACCATGAAATTGATTAATGATGTAACATTTGCTAATCTACTTTTATCAGGCTCATTAATAATAAATGGTTCACAATAATTATATAAATAAACACAAATCCTAAATAATCAGGTATGTAATCATCTAATACTAAATACTGAGTGTCAAGTATCAAAGTTTGACTTGAACATCAAAAATGTCTTTTGCAGGTACCATTTGAGTTCGAAGTTCAAAAAGAAGACAAGTGAAAAAACGAAAATAATAAAAATTCCTAAAAAAAAAAAAAAAATACCGATAATCTCGTTATATTAATTCCAATCCCATTAAAAAATAATTATAAATTATATATTGAAGCATGATTAAAATATAACTTTTACATAAGTAAACCTAAAATTCTATTTGGGTACACATCATTTCAAATTCATCCTGGCAAATACAATTTATCTCTTTTTATAACAAAATTAAAAAATATCCATTTTAATAAATTTAAAATAAAATTGTACTATTTTGGTAAAAACCTTCATTCTTCTTTACACCACCAGAGAGAGTTGGTGCAGAGTAGCAGCGTAACAAAGAGAAGAAGAAGCTTCGGTCCTCGTTTCGCTGAACTTCAATCGCTTCCAATGGCGTCAAATAGCCAATCACCACCTCTCGAGATATTAGGTATTCATCAACCAACACCAACTCCAACTTCTCTCCGATTCAATCGCTTTCTCTCTCTAACTTTTCATCTTCGCATCATTCACAGTTCGAGAACCTGAAAAATTCTCTCTCTGGACCGGACCACCCTTCTCCGACGGTCAACCCGCCGTCAAGCTCGACAAAGTTAACTGCGTCAATGCCAAGTTCAGCGAGGATGGATCCAGAATCATGGTCACCAAATCTAACTCTCTGATTACTGTGTACGATTGCAGCACTGCTAAAGAGATTAGGGCTTTTGAGATTCCCAATGTCGTTGCCGCTACCTTGTCACCCTGTGGAACTTACTTGCAAACCTTTCAGAAACCTTCGGCGCCGCAGGAGAAGAACGTCACGCTGTGGAAAATCGACACCGGTGCTCCTGTTTACCAACAGTCGCAAAAGAACATGACTAAAGGCAATTGGTGTGTGAGCAATTCATTGTTTGCGTAATCCAAAATGTTATGCCCAATTTATGCTTCTAGTAGATAAACTTATCCTAAGCACTTGTAACGGGAAACAAAGAAGAAAAATTTCAGTAAGTATTTTTCTACGTTAATGCAGAGATAAAAACAAGTTTTTGGAGAAGCTAAATGGCTGAGGTTTTACCTTTCTTAATTTCTTTTCACAAAAACGCTTATTTAAGACGTGACTTATTTCCTTTGGGTAGAGGATAACACTTGGGGAATTGTTCACGGTGTTGTCCTTTTGAATGCAAATGGTTTATTGATGAATGACTAACATTCTTGTTGTGGCCTATGTTTTAATTTAACTATATCTGTGTGATATTCAGGCCTGCGATTCAGTTTAGTTCTGATGAAGCTACCGCTTGTCGGTTGGCAACTAATGAGGTTCAATTTTTTGACACTGGAGATTTTTCTAAAGGAGTTAGCATTCGGTTAAGAGTTCCGGGGGTTGCTGCTGCCGAGCTTTCTAGTTTACCGGGTTCTCATGTAGCTGCATTTGTTCCAGAATCCAAGGTTTGTGTTCCTCAGTAATGCTTATTGTAGTGACTTAGTTTATATTTCTGTGAATGAGAATTTGGTATCATTGGTCATTTGGCATGCAGTTTGTTAGGTTTCTAATATATGATATAATTCTTTATCCCAGTCATGAAAAGGATCTGATAATGCTGTTGTGTATTTATGATGCTCAGTTACTCAAGTGGTTTGAGATAACTCAAATAACTTACTACGTAGTTAACAATTTGGTCCTTTTGTACTTTCTCATTTCAGTCTCTATTGATTTAATTTGTCGTAATTGGTTTTGGATGAATACAAGGACCAATTTGAAACAAATGAATACATTCAATAGTTCAATTTATAAAATCAGTAAGTGTAGGGAGCCAAATTGAGAAATGTAGTATCTTTCAAAGACTCAGCATTTTAGATACTGATTATGCAACCTCTCCTTCTAACAAGAGCTCTATGTTTGGGCATTGTATATTCATTGGTGATAACCTGGTGTTAGAAAAGTAGAATATTAAGCCATGGCATCGACTATTTGCAAAAAGTGTAGAAGTAGAACATTGAGCTGTGGCTGTTAAACTTAAACAGTTACTTTAAGAATGTAGATCCGGGGAGGTTATGCAAATGACACTCATTTGTGATAGTCAAGCTACATTCCATCTCCTCTAATTCAGTCTTTCACAGTGACCAAACACATTGAAATAGCTCGTCATTCCTTAGAAAGAATTTATTTGGAGACATTACTGCTAGCTTTGTTAGATGACCAATTTAAAAGTGTTTTCACGAAGTTTTTTATATGTCCACATATAACTTTCGTATGATATGTAACAAACTTGGTACAAGTTAGCTATATGCTCTAGCTTGACAAAAATTGTTAGAAAGATTGTAAATAGAGTAACTATGTATTTTATGATATTATTTAATATTTAATTACAATAATTAGGGTAATTGATAATCCCTGAATTTATTGCTTTTAATATAAATAATATTTTTCTGTGTCATCAAGACATGGATTCCAATACATCTCTCTCATCTCTCTTCCTCTAAAAATTATTTTTAATATATCAACATTCACACAAAGAAATTATTGATAATTGCATTTTCCTGGGTTTGTTAGATCTATTGGTAGCCTAAGAATGACTGAGGTCTCTATCTATGAAAATATGTGCTCCTAGAGACATTTTATTATTGGAAATCTAATCTGATTTTATTTGCTTATGGAATCTTCCATATTCCTTCTGTCCCATTGATAGTCAATATGGATGAAATAAAAAAAAGGTGTAGAGTACAGATTTCTATCCTATGTGGCAAGCATATAGAAATAATGATTATTTATCACACCCTTTTGATTTTGATGCTTATGTTATGAAGTTCTACCTTGTAGGGGATTCCTGCTAGTGTACAGATATTTGCTAGTGGAAGTGCATCTCAAAGTCAACCTGTTGCTCGACGTAGCTTTTTCCGATGTTCAACCACCCAACTTAAATGGAATCACGGCTCCACTGGGCTTCTAGTGGTGGTGCAGTCAGATGTTGACAAAACTAATCAGAGTTACTATGGAGAATCAAAATTATGCTATTTGACTACAGACGGAATGCATGAAGGACTTGTGCCTCTCCGTATGTTCTTTCTGCTTGGAAAATAACTGATAATTGGATAATCTCTATACTAAGTATAACATTCTATTTTTTAAAAACAAATTGACAGGGAAAGAGGGGCCTATTCATGATGCTCAGTGGTCATATTCTGGCTTGGAATTTGCTGTTGTGTATGGATGTATCCTTTTCTCTGTGGTATATACAATATTATGATAGGCAGCATGTACTAAAGTTCCCACTATTTGATATTTGCTGAAGAGCAGCTAGCATGGAATATTAGGGGCAAGGTTTGATACGTTATACACAAATAGTACTTATGGCAAAGTCATTAACCCATCTTGGAGACAGACCATTATTTTTGGATGATTATATATCTATGCTAGGTAATGCTTTTGAAAAATATACTAGAGCTGCTTCTTTCTATCTTTTTATTTCAAAGACCTAATCCCTCTATATATGGATTTTGATAAGCCATAATACAACAAACTGGACAATATGTTTCCTGCTTAGTTTTTTATGCCTTATGATTCGTACCATTTTTAAGAAATAAGATGGTGGGTATTTTGGGTACATGTATTAATGACTTTTTAATGGTTCTTTATGGATCCCTCGAATGTATTTTTCCTTAACCTGTTTTAGTCATGCCTGCTAAAGCAACTCTGTTCGACAAGAAGTGCAATCCTCTTCTAGAGCTTGGAATTGGTCCTTACAACACTATTCGTTGGAACCCAAAAGGGAAATGTATCCTTGGCTGGTGAATTGATATTCTCTGCATTTAGTCAAATAAATTTTAATCACTTATCAGATGGAATATTTCTTTCTTTCTGGTTTAAATTTTTAAAGAGCCCCCGAGGGTTGTGGTAACAGTTGAAATTTGAAGTGGTTCAATATTCTTATGACAAGTATCTAAATTTGGGTTCCTTGATTGTTAACTTCCAGTTTTGTGTTTGGCTGGCTTTGGTAACTTGCCTGGTGATATGGTATGTTCCGACTGTTTGAATCATTATGCTCTGTTCTGATTTTTCCTTTCCGTGGAAAAGGTCTGATGTGTGTTTAGCTTATCTAGGATGTTGAAAAACAAATTGTCTTACTACCACTTCTAGAGTATAAGAATCAATTAAGGGTGTGTTTGGGTAAACAACTTCAATAACATCTGAATTCCTGGGGACTTGTACCATATATTTGACCGTGAAACATATTGGAATAAGCTAAAATATAAGTTACAATAATAAAATTATTGAGAGGCACTATTTTGATAAATTAACTAAGCTCTTCTAGACATCCCTTAAAAGTGTTTTGTTCTCTTTCTCTCAAGTGAATCCCGTTCTTATTACTCCATTTTTTCAATGTTTATTAACATGAGGTTCTTCTTTTTAGTGCACCTCTTTTCAATTTATTTTGAAGAAATATTCACTCTGATTTTGGTAGCTTTGAAAAAAAGTGATTATTTCCAAATAGTGGTGGTTCCCACAGATGCACATTGCATTTTTGTATTTAGTTATTAAAACAATAATTGAAATGAAAAAGAAATCACAAGTATCTGCTGTACTTCCATATGATTTGGGCTCAAATTCATACAAGATTGCAAACACATGCTTTGTATATGGACTTCATTTGTTTTTCATGCTTATGTGCTAGGTATTCTGGGATTACATAGATAAAAAGCAACTTGGAACCACTAAGGCTGAATGGTCTGTGACTAGTGAATGGTCTCCAGATGGGTGCTATTTCATGACAGCTACAACAGCTCCAAGGCTTCAAGTTGACAATGGGTATGTATTGTTTGTGCCATTAGCAGGACCTTGAATTTCTCAATGCCTAAAATATGCATTATTTTGTTGTTAGTTTAAAGATGTCATCATTATTGGCCCGTTTATCCGTTTCCATTGATTTGATCATATATAGTCAATGATTAATTTGAACAACACTAATACGTTTATCGGGCAATAATTCAGATGATTTTTAGGAGGGCATTTTACTTATTGTTAAATGTTGGTTTCCACCTTTTTGGTGATCATGATCTTATTGACAAAGATCTTATTAACAAGATCTTATTGATTCTTCTATTGAAGGATCAAGATTTTTCACTACAATGGGTCATTGTACTTCAAGAAGATGTTTGACAAATTATACCAGGTCAGCAGTGTCTTTTTCTTTTGCTGATCAATTTGTTTTTCTTAGCACCTTTTCACAGATGTTACTGAATTGCATGCAAACTATTTGCAGGCTGATTGGAAACCAGAGTCACCCAGTAAGTTTGGTGATATTGCTGAATTAATTAAGTCTCTAAATTTGGTACAACTTGAAGATAAAAAACCAGCAGGTTCGTACCATGCTTATAACATTTCGTTTAGTTATTATGAGCTATATTATTTGTTATTTGAAAGACCATTACCTAATTGCAGATCTAGGACCACCAAAGTCAACCCAGACTTCAGTAAGAGCCTCTTCTGCCAATCCCCCAGCACAAAAACCTGCTGCATATCGTCCACCGCATGCTAAGGGTGCAGCTGCTATTCAGGCACAGGTACACAATCTATGATCTGTCACTGTTTCTATTTTTAATTGTCAATATAAATTTTCAGGAATACTTAAGCATCGTATAAATTTATAGTTGCGAAGTGTTCTGAGTGTTAACTCAAATTTTCCTGTATATCCATGTTTATGCATCTTGCCTTGAACTCTTGGAGTTGACTGGTCTTTACTAATGCCAAAATTATTTGTATATTTTCAGTTATTCGGAGAGACTCCTGCAGAGTAAGTACCTTTCCTGCACCCCCTCTTCCTTTGTTTTATTCTTAAGTTCATATGATTTATATTCTGTTACGAATGGCTCTTTGTTGACTAATTTAGACCACTGAGCAAGAATGCATCACGAAACAAGAAAAAGAGGGAAAAACAGAAGGAGAAAAAGGCTGCTTCTGATGCCAGCTCTTGTTAATGGAATCAATGTTCTTCCTGAAGCATTCTAAATTGCTCTGCTACTAATGCACTCGCCCACCTCGAAATTTGAGGCTTCAGGTTTTGGTTTACTAGATTTAATTGGATCACATCTCTGGCAGTGAACTTTGGAAAGTTTTGGTTTGCACAGATTTTGAGGTGATTGAAGTCGTTTTGTAGGTTTGTGCTTTCATTAGTTTCTAGTTGGGATATAAAAGGTGGAAGAAGATAAATCTCATTTTCTCTTCCCTAAAGAAGTATTTATTGTGAGAGAAGTGAAATTATACGTAGGTCACATTCTTTTGTTTCCTGTTGGGATATAGAAGGTGAAAGTTGAAGATAAATATATTTTTCTTCTGATGAAATATGCATTTGCTGCAAGAGAAATAGAATTATAAGTAGGATGCTGCAGGATTATAAATGCTTACAAAGTACTAATGGAAATAGCTAGGGAAACTTTTTAAGTTTTTAGTTTTGATTTATGTTCAGAATTTCATCTAAATAATCTGTGTAGTAGTAGGAGTTAAGGGTAAAAGTTTTAGTCTCAAGTTAAAAGTAGGTCATTGCATTCTTCACTCCCACAATTTGAAGGTGCACACCATGGTGTTGGTAAAAGACTAAAGTGTCCTTGCTTCAGATTTATAAAATGCTTTTCGGATTGTAAATTTTAAAATGGATTTTTGGATTCAAAATATATTGCATAACCCGAAATTAATTTAAATTAATTTTTTTTATAAAAGTAAGTTTATTAATAATTGATGTCATATCTGGGTACGGTTTTTTTCTGTCTTATAAAACTATTAAATCATGGGCATTTCTTCTTACACCCCGTGTTTTCTTCATGTACTTCATTAACATTAAAAATCATTACTATTACCTTCTTATAAGAAAAGTTATGCAATCTTGGATCCGGAAGTCACTTATGGATTGTAATTTTACATTTCATAAGTAGTTTTTTAAGGAAGAGACGTGTAATCCAAAATAGATTTTGGAATGATTTTTGGAAAGGCTTTCTCATTGCATAATTTATAATAGACTTTTGAAAATTATGTGATTTTTTTTTATTCGCAATATGGACTCTTGAATAAAAGTGTAGAAAGTAGGATAAGATTTTATAAATTTTGGTAGAGGATAGTCTTGATTTATATAAAATTTTTGAAAAAATATTCTGAAATAATTTTTGTCTGGTAAAAATTTCAGATCAAAAGATTCAATGAATAAGGCGTAGTAAGTCCCAAACCGAAAGTGAACAAAACCAGTTTTCCAAAAAAAAAAACGTCATGATTTTTCTTCCCTATATCTCCTTTTTGTAATTTGAATATGGACGTGTCTCCTTAGCTGGGTGTAGAAAACATATGAAAGTAGTGAAATTTTTTGGAATTTTTCAACACTATATGGACCCAAAATAAAATTGCAGAAAGTAGGGCAAAATTTCACAAATTTTGGTAGAGGTAGCCTTGATTTGCAGAAATTTTCTGAAAAATTCTCCCGAAATAACTTTTTGTGAAAATTCCACGTAAGAATATAGACTGAATTTGGAACAAAACGCGATAAATTTCACCTCAAATGGATGACTATTCACCTAGGAAAAACTTCAAACAGTTTCACTGAAAATTGAACTATCCTTTCAACCATAGCGGTGATGAATAAAAAATTTATTGCAAATCTTGTGGGACGAATTTAGGGCTCAAATTTGAGGCAAAACTCAATACATACAATGAAAGATGTCTAGTAAAAATTTCAGACCAAAAGACCCAAGGAATAAGGTGTAATAAGTCTCAGACCGAGAGTGAACAAAACAAGTTTTCCGAAAAATAAACGTCCTGATTTTTTTTCCCTAAATCTCCTTTGTGTGATTTGGTTATGGACTTGCCTGCTTAGCTGGGTGCAGAAAACATATGAAAGTACTTGTGTGAATTTTTTCGAAATTTTTTGACACAATATTGACCCATAATAAAATTGCAAAAAGTAGGGCAAAATTTCACAAATTTTGGTAGAGGATAGCCTTGATTTGCACAAATTTTCCGAAAAATTCTTCCCAAATAACTTTTTGTTGAAATTCCACTAAAGAATCTCGACTGAATTTTGCACAAAACGTGACAAATTTCACGTCAAACAGATGAGTATTCACCTAGGAAAAAACTTAAATAGTTTCACACACAAACAAACCTTCCTTTCAACGCTGGCATTGATGCATAAAAAATTTATTGCAAATCTTGTGGGAGGAATTTGGGGCTCAAATCTTAGCCAAAACTCAATACACACAATGACGAATGTCTGATAAAAATTTCAGACCAAAAGACCCAATAAATAAGGCGTAGTAAGTCCCAAACCGAAAGTGAACAAAACAGGTTTTCAAAAAAAAAAACGTTCTGACTTTTCTTCCCTATATTTCCTTTTTGTAATTTGAATATGGACGTGTCTCCTTAGATGGGTGCAGAAAACATATGGAAGTAGTTGTGTTAATTTTTTCGGAATTTTTCAACACAATATGGACCCAAAATAAAATTGGAGAAAGTAGGGCAAAATTTC
>Ga0123342_1000545_pt1 | contig 59994 bp, 20 predicted proteins | sample Turbeawhitnodule_FD_89960 | JGI IMG/M metagenome (GOLD analysis project Ga0123342, IMG submission 89960) | Root nodule microbial communities of legume samples collected from Mexico - Turtle bean Mexico white nodule | ecosystem: Host-associated > Plants > Roots > Nodule | place: Mexico: Nepantla... | reverse complement strand
TTGTGTACTGTTTTAAAACTGTTAAAAACATTTTAAAAAGCTTTTCAAAAACCATTTAACCACATCATGTGCTTGATCTAGACTTGGTTAGGCATCTAGGATAGGTTACACAGCAAAAGGCAACCATACACACTTACAAGCCTAATTACAAATGAATCTAAAAACCTATTACAATCTTCAAAGCACTTAAGCCATTTTCTTCATCAAACACACATCAAGCCTTGGTAGGGAATAAGTTTCCTTCAGCTTCAACAATAAGAAGCAAAAATTTAGTCTAATTTTTAATTTAATATAATTAAGGTATAATTATCTTATTCGTCTCTATATTTAGAATCAATATTCAATTTAATATATTGGTTTTAAAAAAAATCAATTTGGTCCCTGTGTTTTTTTAAAAGGTACATAATTGGTCATTTTCGTTAAATCTTACTTTACAGCGTCAAGTGTTGCCTATGTGGCAAAGAGAAGTGAGATTTAGTGTTCTGTGAGGTGTGAGGTGTGAGGTGTGAGGTGGAGTGGATTGAGAGATTAGTTTAGTGAAAAATCAATTGGGGTTTAGGCTTTTTTGAATTGCAATTGGGGGTTAGGATTTTTTAATTGCAAGCAGTGAGTTTTTGAATGGCAGGTCAATAATCCTTCCATGAAAGATTTAGAACCAGTACAGATGATTTAGATAATTTGGGTGCCATGATAAGGAACATTTGTGCATGATAGAGATCCTAGAATGCTTTCCTAAAATGCGTTTTGGGTTGGTGTGTGAAATGAATGATGGTGCAGGAAGCTAATAATCCATTTGAGTATTGTGTAATTGTGATCACAACGATCCACAAGAGCTTGAGGGGTCCTACGGTGGGTATGATCTTCTACCGAAAGGGACCTAAACCGACGAATAAAGGGCAGACTGAGAATGCAATGTATGATTTTGAAGACAAAGTAAGCAAAGCTTGCATGATGAAGCTCGTGTGACGCTGTCTAATTAGCAATTAAAAAAATTATAATTTCTAACTGTAATTTAAAAAATTCTAATCTACCCAATTGATTTTTCACTAAACTAATCTCTCAATCCATGCCACTTGACATCCCGTGCCTCACAGAACATCCAATTTCACTTCTTTCTGCCACATAAGCTGTGTTTGACACCGTAAGGTGATATTTAACAAAAATGACTAATTTATGTACTTTTTAAAAAACACAGTGACTAAATTGATTTTTTATAAAACCAATATACTAAATTGAATATTGATCCTAAATGTAGAGACAAATAAAGTAATTATATCTATAATTAAAATTAATTAAGTTAGATTATTTTTTATTTCTATTATTCTAAATAAACTGAACTACGCCATCTAATTAAAAATATAATTACATTTCTCATTCTTAAATATATCAGAACTGTGCTGTACAAAGTTACAAAGGAGTTTGACCCAATTATTTAAAATAAAATATATTAAACTGAATATTATTTATTAAACATAAAATCATTATTCAACTCATTAATAATTAATAATATGTACAAATTTACGAACAAGTACCGATGACATGTGGCAGTTCTACCTACTCAAAGATAAAGATATGATAGGCACGTGTCAGTATAAAAGTTCAAACAATCCATATCAATGATAATTTAAAAAATATAATGATACTTTTCTTATAAATAGTTATTAAATAAAAATTAATTTTAAAAATTAAATAATTAGTTATATATGATTAAATTAAATATTATTTTATAAATTACGAACTTATCAGTATCTAAAATAATTTTTAAATTAATATTTAACTATTTAATTATTTAAATTTAAATTATTAATTATTTTATATTTTAAATTAATCTTTATTAATTTTTAGATACTAATTTAAAATCTAAAATATTAATAAATAACTCTTAGAAATACAATTTAAAAATTATTTTATAAATATTTATTAATAATAGAAACAATTTTATATATTAATAATTTTGTAATCTAATTTAGTTAATATAATAAAAAAATACTCTTTTTTCTAAATTTAATTAGTATTTATTAATTTGCTTGTTGATAAAAGTTTCATTCTCACCCAAATTTTTATTTTATTTTATTATAATATAATATTTTATTTAAAAAAACGCTTGTTGAATAATTGTTTTTATTGAGTGTCAACTCAACAACTAATTTTTAAAATAAAATGTTATATTATAATAAAATAATAATTTTTTAAAATATTAAGTGAATGATATTGGTGTCAAAATATCATATGAATCTTTATTTCTCAATAAGTACATCTTCATTATAATTATAACGTTTAATAATAACTTTTAACTCATACATTTGAATTCAATTTTTTAAAATTATTTTCGTAATACGAATACTCATTACTGCAATTTAATACCATTTTTAATTAATTAGTTTTTATATTAAGTATAACATTTATTATTACAAAAAAAAAATTAAATTTGATAACTAGAAAATAAAAGTCAAATTTTATAATTAATGACTAATTATTTTGTAATGGACCACATTAATATTGTTATTATTATTATTATATATTTAAAATATATTATTACAAGAAAATTATTAAATAGTAACTAAATTTAGAAATAAAGAAATAATTAGTCATTATATTGACTAAATTAGATACTATTTTAGAGACTAAAAAATTTTGATATCTAAAATGATTTTTATTATTAATAAAAAAATTTAAAATAGTTTTTAAATTGATTTCTAAATTAGCTACCAAAATTTTAGTTACTAATATTTTAAATTAGTCTCTAAAAGATTAATAAAGACTAATTTATAATACAGAGTAATAATGTAACTAAAACTTTAGTAACTAATGAGTATACCAAAGTGGACTTGAGTTTATCTTTCAAGTGGACTTGAGTTTATCTTTCATAAATGTGTTTTCTTTTTCTTTTATGTTAGGTGTATTGGATGATGTTTGGTAATAAATTGTTCATTAATATATCTTGGATATGAGTTGGATATATTAAATTTATACAAGTGTTAAAAGAGGCATTCATTTAAATACATGAATATACATTTTGATGGATATAAGATTACATACGAATTTACCCATGGAATATAGTTGGTGGGAAATGTGTGTAAATTTTACCTACGGACTGGTGGTTGTGGGTATTACCTACGGACTGGTGGTCGTGGGTATTACCTACGGACTGATGGTCGTAGGTATTACCTACGGACTGTTATTACCTACGAACTCATAGTTCGTAGGTAAATTACCGACGCCAGTATTACATACGAACTTTTGTCCGTGGGAAATTCGTGGGTAATGCTGATTTACCTATGGATTTTTGCTGTTACATATGGATTTTGTTCGTAGGTAAATCAGTTTTTTTTTTATAGTGGTAGATACCAATTTAAAACTATTTTTATTTATAATAGAAACTAATTTAGATACCAATAATTTTTTTAATTTATAAAATTGTCTCTAATTTAATCAAATAGTAACTAATTATTTTGGTATCTAAAATTAGTTTCTATTTAAAGTGTATATTTTTTCATTATTGTTTATATAGAAAGGTAATTTTTTTTATGTTATAAAGTGTTTTTTTTTTCAATCTATTTTAAAAGAATTTATCACATGTGATTATTTATTTCATTGCAAGGTTTATTGATTGAACACTTGTTTATTATAAATTGTGAGAACTTATTTCATTACAATAATGTGATTTGGTTAAAGAAGTATATGAACACTTAAACATTATATGTATGTGGTTGCTTGATAGTAAAAACTTTCTCCCTTTATTTATAGCAAGTAAATTGATTCTTATAGCAAGAACTTAATCACTTTACTTAAATAACAACTATGTTTACACTTAAATCACAAAAGTTAATTTTGGTTGAAGTTAGAAAGTGATGACTAAAAATGAGTGAATGATAGTTTACTTAGAGAGCAAATGTTGTCACTTAAAATGATCAACATATACATTTACGTTCAGATTAGATAAAGATTAGTACATACTGTGTTTATTTCCATTCAAATATATTTATATAATAATATAAATATTTATATTATTATAAATATTTATAAAATAATATTATAAATGTATTTATATAAGAATAAAAAATAAAATAAATTAGTAATGTAAATGTAAAAACTATAAAATGAATAATGATGCAATATTTAAAGTATTAAATAAATTTATGTAATAATAATATTTGATAATATTAATAAAATAAAAAGTAATAATTAATAATAATAATAATAAAATATTTATAATATATAAAAATAAGTATTAATATTTACAATAAAAAAGAATTTATATAATAATAATATAAATTATAAGAATAATATTATTATTTAATTATAATATAAAATTATTTTTCTATATCGAAATTTATTTGAAGTTGAAACAAAGAATTTTAAAAATTATTACATTTCTAAATTTATAAGTGATTTTTTTTATCACAAATTTTCATGTTTTGATTAATGTTAAGTATACCGTATTTTTTTAAAAAATAATTATTTGAATTAAAAATAATGTATACAATTATAATTAACTAAAATATACACAAAAATATTTATTATTTCATTTGTTAATTATTTATAAAGATAAGGATAAATTTGTAAACTTATATTTTTTAAATTTTAAAAAAAATTAAAAATTATCTCACACCCGTCACATCAATTACAAATTTGAATAAGTTTTTCTCAACAAATCTATTATATATACATTAATCCAAATAACCTCACTTTCTTCACCCTTATCAAAATCTATCATATTATCTTGTGAAACTAACTCACATTCCTATAAAAACTTTGACACAACAAACCTACTTACATTGTATGCTTAAAATAATGTTATCAGTACTAGCCAATCATTTCAAAACTAAAGGTACTATAAAACACAAGTTGAGTTGTCAGCTAAACAACTATCGACCTCTATTACAACTTTAGCATGCAATAGAAGATCATCATCCTACTCACAATGGTCTTAAAGAAGTCTATAAATAAAAAAACTTGTCATATAAAGCTAACTAATAAGCACCCCACATATTATCATTAGAACTAATAAGCATGACATTCATCACTTCTTTAAAAGTCCTATTTTTCCTTTCAGCTACTCCATTAGATTCAGGTGAATATGGTGGGTTACTTCATGAATAATACCTTCTTTAACACAATAATCATTAAATAAAACATATTCACCACCTCTATCTGATATAAGTCTTTTAATTTTCTTATTCAATTGATTTTCTACTTCCGCTTTATAAGTTAAGAACATGTCAAATACTTCATCCTTATGTTTAATTAAATATACTTTAGTGTATCTAGAAAAATAATCTATAAACGTTACAAAATAATTTCTACCACTTCTAGACATGGTTTGTTTTAAATCTGCAAGATCAGTATGAATTAAACCAAGAAATTCAGTTTGACGTTCTACAAAATGACATGTTGTTTTATTAGATTCTAAGCATATATCACATTTACTTTAGATTTTACGCATATATCACATTTACTATTTTGTTTGTTATGCATGTTGATTAATCCTAGTTGTTGCAATTTCATAACATACGAATAATTCACATGTCCTAATCTAGCATGCCATGTATCATACGAATAAAAAATATAACACACTCCTTCCTATTTCAGTCTTCAATGATGATGTGGAAAATCAAATCTGATAGTGACATTTGTTTGTGTTTGTACTTCACTTGTTGTTTTTAATTAGTCCAAGATTGCGGAAGTTTTTCGATCAAGGGTTCAAACACAAATTCATCAAGCAAGGCTATGCTTTCAACTTTGATATCTTCAAGCAGTTTGTGGTATTTGTTTATCTAGATTTTTATGTCTTTGTCTTCGATCATCTCCCAGCGGTAGTAGTTTCCAATCACGAACCTTTATCTGACGACATCTTCGGTAGTGTATTTGAGGATAAGAAAATCCCAAATATCTTTTGCTTCCTTGTAAGAGCAATAAACATCGAACAAATCGTTAGATAATGCACTGAGTAAGGTGTGACGATATACCTTGTTTGTTTGGATCCAAACATCAATTTGTTTCGTAGCCGTGCTTGAGTCAGGTTTCAAAGTCATAAGTGCAAAAGCGACTTCGTACATCTCCAACAGGGTGGACATGCGTTCTTGCCAACATAGAAAATTCTGACCGGTGAAGACTTCAATTTTTGAGACGTCCAGAAATGGTTTCGCAAAAATGGTTTACGTTGTGGAAATAACGATTGATGTTTCCAGAACAAAATTTTTGTTATTGTTCGCATTGTCAACCATAAGTCCTTACGATTGTATAAATAAGGCTTTAAAACACGAAAAAAATAATTTCTCAAGGCGTGAATAATCACTGTTTGTAAAGACTTATCCGCGGTGTATTGCGTAAGTTCCCCAAGATACAACAGGAACTCCTCGAAAATTTTCGAGGATCAGAACTAGCAAGTTAGTCTTAAAAGAGTAAGAACCCAATAAACTCATAAATATTATAATTTAAAATAAAAGAATAAAAGTGAGGGGGGAAAGAGACGAAGATGAAGAAGAAGAGAAAAGAGGAATGTAAGTGTGAGAGGAGAAAGATGAAGAAGCAATTAAGGGTGTGGTTTTGAAGCGATGTGGTTTTGAAGCGAATGAAACCTCTCTTTATATAGGGAGAGGAATCAACAATTTGTTGCAACTTTCACACTCCCCTGGAAGGATCGTGGAAGACCCATTCTTAAGGGGAAGAGTCAAGGTGAAACCCTAACTTGCAACCCCAAAGGGTTCCATTGATTGTTTTGAAAATCTGTTGCATTTTCACAACCTCTCTTCAACCATCTCTGAAAATCTTTGGAACTGCAACATCTTCGACTACCTCCGAGTTTTCTACAACGACAATGTCTTAGGTTTGAGATTTTACAATATAGGTATATGCGTTCGATTTTTACAACAAAAACAATATTTGTGTTTTTTAAATTGTTGGGTTATTTGTGACAGAAAATTTTCTGCCGTTTTATGGTAACCATAGAAAACCCAATCGTAGTTTCATTGTGTAGTTTTCAGCATATCAACAAGAATTTTTTTTGCCGATGAAAAAGAAAAAGGCATATCAACAAGAGTTCAGCACTAATTTTTATTTTTTTTAACTTCATGCTTAAACCCAACATAATCATACAAAATGCAACCCCAATGATTAATTGTTAGTTACTAACCACCGTAAAGGTTTCTAGTATCACCAAAGAGATCAGAAAAAAAAAATATAGTTTCACAAATATTATGAACAACATTCAGTATTTCTTTTAAGTAGTAGCATTTTACTTGTCTCTACAAACATTGCTCCTTTGATAATGGAAAATATTTCTATACTTATAAATTATTTCAACCTCAAATTCATCATGTAAGTACTATCACTTTAAAACTTTGGTAATTCTTTCATAACTTCATAAACTATCATTAATCTTAGCTCAGATTTCTTTATTTATTTTACCTTTTGCTGAACAGAATATTGCCTAACAACTAAAATGAAACGCAAATAATCATAAAAAAGGATTGCAGCAAAATTCCAACACAACAAAGTCTACAATTTGTTCGTGGCGGTTCAATACATCAATATTTCGTATATAGGTCTTTCTCTTCAATATTTGGTCATCAAGAATTGTTTTGTATAAACAATAACAGAGAAGAACTCCCGAAATAATCAATTGAGCACCCAATGGTTGAACTTTGTTAATCTGTAGTTATCCTTTCAATTTCGCTGCTAACATCTAAAAGAATGAACATAATCTTCAACTGCTACTGATCTTCAGACAAATTGTATGAGTTCCCACGTAAGAGATGTGCTTGTGATTGTCCAATCAAGCCAAGGAGCATACCTTTTCTGAAAATGGACACGGGAAGTAACAAGACAAGCACTATTATAAAAAGGTAAATTTGAGTTGGTGAAAAACAAAAAAATAAAATTATTTGATTATATTTTGATCAAAGACAAGTCAATTTTTCTTTATTCTAAATGAGAAATGCTAGCAACACAGATAACACCTTGATCTTATCGGTTAAAATTTCAACAAATCACAAGGTTGTGGATCTCACGTATTATTTAATAATTCTCTCGTGATTTTGTTGTTTTTAATAAATTTTAATCAATAGTAGATCGTGTGTTAGGAGAAATGTGTTGCACTTTTTTTCTAGATTTCATTTTGTTCATCAAATATGTTTTCATTTTCAAGCAATTCAAGTTCAAAGAAAACATAGTCAGAAACCTGGAAGGAAAGACACCCCCTTCTCCAACCGTTCCCCCAGTTAAATGCAAGAAAACAACCACTACAAAACATAAGAACTGGGATTTCACCTTGTCTGACACTACTGCAGCAAAGTCGACTGTCATCAATGTAAGTTGCTTGGATTCCCATCATCCATGATCCCAAAGATGTATCATCAAAGGCATAGGTCTTCAATGACGCACTACAATTTTTTGGGATAGAACAAAGAATATCAGATGGCCACAATTGGTTTATTTTGCTTTTGTAATAATTACAAAAGCATCACCTTAGTTTTACTTTGTTTTCTGTTCTCATGTATTTAATGGTAATAGCAAGATTTTGTGATTATTACTATACAGATACAGATTCATAAAAACAGGAAATGAAGTAAAAAGTAACAACCAGGTGGCCCTTGTGTAATTATTACTGAAAACATATTAACTGAAATTAAAAAGAAAAACAAAGTTATAGTAAGTGTCCTTGAGGAGAAGCCATGGAGTTAAAAGCAAAAACCCATATAGAAAGCTACAAAAATTTCACAAACATATCGACCTTCTAAAGAGCAAGATGGATATAAAAGGAGACATTTGTTCCCAGTAGTCTATGTTTATGTTTGTGTCCAAACATCATAGGCTGTTACTCTCTTAATTAGAAAGACTTGCGTCATAACTATTAGTTATAATGTTAGATCCAGTCATGAGCGTTTGATCTAACTATTAATATTAGAGTCAAAGTCACGAATTTAATACCTAATAAGACAATTGTTGAATGAGAAATTATTGTAATAGAGTCAAAGTCACGAGTTTAATACCTAATAAGACAATTGTTGAATGAGAAATTATTGTGGGTTGCATCAATGATCGTGGTGGATATTAGTTGGGTCAAGTCACAATAGAAGAGTTCAATTCACTGTTATAAGGTGCATTAATATTCACATAGCAATGACCAAGTGTACTAAGTCACAATTGAATTATACACTTGGAATGCCATGTCAACCTAACTGTTAGTTATAAATTTTGATCTAGCACTAAGTGTTTGATCTAACAATGAGACTCTTGATAAAATTCCACTTCAGCAATTAAATGTCAAGATACCTTTCTCACTCTTATGTGGCTTCTATGTGGCTCCTAGGTGTGAAACATAGTGGAATGGTACTTAAATACGTATTGAAGAGTTTCAAAATCTAAAGTTACTTTTGGAATCTCCTAGATATGGTCTAGGACCTTCTTCTCCTCCCTCCTCTCCAACCTCTCTATTCTCAACATTCAGGGAAGCTTTTTCATCAAAATGACACCACTTCACTACCTCGATGGCAAGACTACGTCAAAGCCCGAAAGGCAAACTCATTCCCGACTACAAATAATGAGCCTCACGCTTAATTGACATGGCAAAGCCAATGGCTGAGATGGAGCTTCATTTCTCCAACAATGGTCATTGAATCCACAACATCTACGACAAGAACGACAACAAGGATTCCAAACTCGGTCATCGTTAATGACAAAGGTCCGGTGGGGAAGAGAATGAAGGATGCAATGCTTTCCAAGGGAAAGCCCTTGATCTTGGAGAAGGTTAGGGTGCAAACTTTGCAAAGTATGGCCATGTTAATATGAATTGGACAAGGAGGTGGTGTCGTCTCCATCACTCTCACCGTTGCCATCAACTAAAGCTGCGCCAAAGAAGAAGAGTTCAGCGGGGACAACAAAGAAGCAGAAGGGAGTGAAAAGTATTAGCACGATAGAAAGGTTTAATTGTAGGGCGAAGGATTTGTTTGAGATATTGATGGATGAGAATAAGTGGAAGGGTTCCACACAGAATAATGAGAGGATCAGTAAAGAGGTTGGTGGTGAGTTTAGTATTTTCAACGGATCAGTGACTGGAACTAATTTGGGTTGCAGGAGGGTAAGTTGATTGGGCAGAAATGGAGGTTAGGGAAGCTGGAACTAAATTTTAAATTAACTTTCTAATTTCAAATAACTACAAAAAACCTTCATTTTATGACTCTACTAAACTAGGCATGAAGTGTTGGCACATAGGAGAGAGATTTTTTTTTCCTTGCTAATTCATCCATTTAACTACTATTAACGGTCCTCTAACAGAGGAACTACAGTGTCGAGGAAAATATTATTCAAAGACCCATTTACAGGAAAATTATTAAGGGACCTGTAAGTCGCGCCTCAATCTTTCATGGATTAACTTGAATATTTACTCGTGTGTTAATAGAAGGAAAGGTATAGAAATGGAATTATTAACCTTCAGTGGTGTTAATCAGAGGACACGTATTGCAGACTTTTGATAGACCAGCTAAAACATAGATAAAATTAAAAGTAATTAACTACATTAGGTATTTTGATTCAGCCAGAAAAATTGGAAGTCAAAAAATAAGTACATACAGTACATCTTTGCCAATAGAACTTTTTAGTGTCTAGTGTAATTCTATGAACGCATAAATATAAAGAGAAAATTTGGTAGCTTGTTTAGCTAAAATGCCAGCTAAGGAACATGCTTCTGTACAACAATCAATTAACATCCAAAGCCTCCTCTTTATCAACTTCCCAAATGAGGGTATCAGAGGCCGTGCTTTGCCAGCCTAAATGCTGAATTAAGGCACCCATACCAGAATCAAAGCTGTCTACTTCAGTTTCTAAGGTTCCTAGTGCATACACATAACATTGAGAACTAACCTGTTTATATTAATGTATTGTGCCAAATTCTTTGAAATTATAACAAGTGAACCACCTGCATGTCGGAAATACCTAAAGAAAAAATAAATAAATTGTGATTAATTTTATGCTACCAAAATTAAAACAGTTCAATATGGAGATCAAAACAACTGAAAAGTTATTAACAGCGCACTAGTGAAATAAAGATTTTGTAACACATAATTATCATAACGGGTAATATTCAGATAATATATTAGTTAAGGGGCATTTGACAGATCAAAGAAATCTACCTTCTGAAATATCTAAAGTACACTTGGCAACTAGTGATAGAAAAGCAACCATTGTAAAATTAGCAGAATACATAGATCAACATCTACTAAGATATAATTTATCATCGATCGCATGGCAACTAGTTTTACAGTGATAAAGAAGGTAAAGAAAACTAATGTAAAAGAGATAAAAATTAAAAAAACTAAAAATACTGTCCTATCCATTTGAATAAGAGTGAATGTCAAAAAAGTTAATGAGAATTGATACAAACAATCCATTAGATTCTAGATGGCTTTTGGCATTACATCCAGTTTTTCACATCACTACTAATGACATGTTTGTAAGAAACAACTAAAGCAAAGACCATAAAATTCCACAAATTAATGGTTATAACTTATAACATATACACTGGCAATCATCAATTGCATATCAGATCACAGTTTCAATTATTTAACAATATGTGATTGAAATAGTTTATATAATTAATCATCACAAGTCATTTGTTTCAACAATCCAACATTTGCCAAAGAGATAAAAACATATGTATAAGTTTAATATGCCTAAGTCAAATAATTGTTCCCTCAATGTTTGCTAGCATTAATGTTATGGTGTCATATATTGTGAAGATCACTCACCTGCCCATTCAAGGATACGAGAAAAAAAATAATAAAATGATTTCAATTTTCAAGAAAATAAAACTGAAGATCATTTCAGTATAAATAAAATAAATCATCAAATCTTCTAGTGCAAAAGGTACCTATTACTTACGATTTTTCATCCCCAAATTTCCACCAATCAGGTTCATACCATGGCTTTCCGCTGAAAAATGTTCAAAATAAGATGCCTATTAGTTGAATACAAAAACTCAACCACAGAATTCAACTTGTGACAATTTATTGAAAAATATAATATTCAATTTTGACGCACAAGAAAATAACAAGCAATAAATATTATTGCGGGTAGACAAAGTAAATAGATAAAAAATTGAAGCCGACTGAGTTATTAGAAATTAACATAAAAGCGAAAAGGCATTCACATCTGATGGCTATCTCTAACTTTCAGATAAATACACTGCTACAATAGTCAACATAAAATAGATAATAATAATAATAAAGAAGTTTTAAAACAAGTTCTATTAAAAAAACATGGACAATGTCAATCAGCTTTTAGCATGCTCTGAACCATCTATACCAAATAACACAGTCCAACATATCCACAAATCAATTATCATAGACAGATATACAATCACAATAAAGTCAGATAAAGAAAGTACTCTTCTGATATAACATCTCCTGACTTCATGCATCCAATATATGCCCCATCCTGGCCACGGCGATGCTCAAGAAGTTCAATTAAACCCTCTGCCAGCCAGTGAACAGAGTTAGGAATGTCTCAGTTTCACATCTAGGAAATCATAGGTTTTCAACAAAATGTTCTAAATAAGAATATAGATATGCAATCTTTACCCAGATCAATATCAATGTTGTCATCAACTTTCACATAAAAGTCAGCATCCCAGTTCTGAACTGCAGTACTAAAGAAAGTTTTTACTTTTTTAGGCAACTCTTCTTGAGCTTCCTCGTGACCTTCCTGATATAATCAAAAGGTCAAGATATACACGTAGATTGTTTATCGAGGTTCAATTAAAAGGAAGCATGTTCAAATGAGCATTGATATCAATATATGTTAAATAAACAGAATAAATAAGCACAATGGTCAATAATTTTACCAACCCCTGGCCTTAATAGTTTGTTGAACCAAAAATGCAGTTTTTTCTCGGCACGTGCATATGTTTTTGACGTTACCAAGGCAAAAATATATTTAAGAAAACACTAAACTTTGAATATTAGGAAAATATTATCATAGTGCAATTACTTGTACAGTGAATTCGAATATATATAGCTTAATTAAATGCATATTTAATAAGCATACCACATTATAGCCTTATATCTTAAGCTTAACCATGAACGTGAAACTTACTGAAATAACCTCAAATAAGCATTGTATGAACTCTTCCAATTGCACCCATAAAATCAAAATCACAAGGCATTTATATAATAAACCAAATTTAAGATAATTACGTACTTCCTGTTCACTCACATTATCCAAGGTAAAAGATTAAACCGATTCAAATTAGAATAGAACTAATATCTTGCTTACTAGAATCAGGAAATCCTTTGTTGAGCGATTTTCCTCGTCAATATTGCGATCTAAGCTATCACCACGATTAGCACTGTCAATTACAAAGTATTAGCTCATATTGAACCCTGGATATTTTTTTCATGGAGTACTGGATTAGAGAAATAAAGAAGATTAAAAACAATTATAGCTTAAAAGGAAATCATGTGTACTATAATAACTAATAAGGATAAGTAAGTGGAGAAACCTCCGACCAATAACAAATCGAATGACCACTCCTCTTTCTTCAAGTTTTTTCAAGGCATCACCTGTCAGAAAAGTGAAGATAAGATGTTAATGACTATATAATTGAACCAAGAGGTAACCAACCATCTTCAAAAATATCAACTGTTTACATTCTCATAATTCAGAAAGTGTATGCAATATATCAAATTTGTTACGTGAGTTACCAAACCAAAAGGATTATGAAAATGTTAATGGTTACAAGCACGACACATGTACCCTAAATATGAATCAAAAATTATCTAGCCTTTTAACACTATGTGATGAACCATAGTTTTAACATTTTTCTACAGTAAAATTAGTCTTTGGAATACAAAGGCAGGAAACTAGAAATTCTAAAATCAAGAAAATAGCAATAAACCATCAATGTATAGATCGAAACAAATCCTCAAAAAACTTTGAAAGAACAAACTAAATTAATAAAATAGACTAAAGAAAGCAATGTCCAAATCAAATCCAAATTCAAACTGAGAGGGTCAAAATCTCAAATGAAAATAAAAATAAAAATGCTTCATCAACCAAATATCACGATCACTATCTTCTACAAAAACAAAGAAAACTCAAAATTCGCATCACAACCAATGAACTCGATACCAGTAAAGACAAAGCAAAAGAGCACACAACCTTATGTCAATTGGCACCAAATGTTGGAGATCCCACATCAACTAAAGATAAGACCAATTTATCATATATAAATGGGAGCAATCCTCACCTTGCAAGCTGATTTTGTAGGATTGGGTTAGGTTTAAATCTACTTCTTAATATGGTATCAAAACCTATCATGGTAAGGTTTATTGAGCCTATTGTGTCACTCGCTATTGGAACATTATCTAACTATCCACAAATATTTAGTCCCACATATGAGATGTATATGTCTCGACGTGAGGGGAGTGTGTTGGAGATCCAACATGAGATAAAGTCAATTTATTCTATATGAGTAAGGGCAATTCTCATCTTACAAGTTGGTTCTGTGAGAATGAGTTAGACTTTAACTCACTTCTTAATACTAGATCCCTCGGAGAGAATCACTTCCTACAAAGACCACTTTGCCTCTACCTTACCCTACTCACCTGCTAACTTAGCATATTCTCACACCTCCTTCATACAAAAATTCATTGAAATGACTCAAGCGCAAATTATTGAATTTTTTAAGACCAAAATCAGAAACAGACCTCTGGGCATCCAAGACCCCCTGAAAACATTTCTCTTCAACCGACTTCCAAATCCAGTATACACTCCAATAACAGCAAGAAGCCTACGATCAGAAGAGCCACTTTTCTGGCCCTGCCCCTTCAGGTACCCTTGGCTCTTAGCCAATGTCAATTCCATCTCAGCTTCCACAATCCTCCTCTCCAGATCCCTATAAAGAAACACACACACACACACAAATTAATTCCAATTCCACGATCCATCCACACAAATATCACCCACACAAAACATCATTGAAAGAACAAAACTAAAATTAAAATAAAAATAAAAATAGAAAGAACAATTTACCTGCACCCTAGAACCATTAATTTATCTTCCACTGTAAGAACCTTAGGCCTCTAGTAACCACATAAAAAACAAGGCAACTAAGTTTGTAGACTATAAATTAATTATTATAATATAAAACAATAATAATATAAGAGCAAAATTCAAAATTCAAAAGAAAAAAAACCTGAGCCGAATTCTTCTTTAGAAGACTGGCAAGTAAATTTCGGTTCTCTGCATCTTGCCATAACCTAATAATTCCAAGAACAACTATCACGCACAGCTGTGCTTAATTAATCCATATCAGTAAAATCTTTAGCTCATAAAAAAAAAAGAGCAATGGAGCAAAACCGTTACGTTCGAACCAAAGAGCATAATCGCGTTTTGAATCACAAATCAACAGCAGCGTAACTACGCGACAAGATTAACTCGATGGATCCAAAAGCGATTCGGAGAAACGATTCGAAAAAAAAAGGAGAATTAATTAATGAAGCGCGTGAGCGCGTACGTACCTGCCAGCGACGTAAAGCCAGGCGACGCAAGAGAAGAAGGCCATGACGAGGGAGGATTTGGAGGTCGGAACGGGCTTCGATCTCCCTCCACCACCGCGCTTCGTCGTCGGTAACGTGTCCATCTCCGACCAACGCTCGCGAATCGTGGTGTTGCAAACAATCGCAGTTCGCAACTCGATCACTGCTCAATCACAGTGATAACAGACAAGGACTCTGTGTTTTCAATTCAACGTTTTCATTTCTTCTTCAATTCTAATTTGCAACTGATAAATAACTGATAAATATATAAATTTACATAACTATGTTATTTTCACTGCTACTGAGTTTTACTTTTGCTTACTTCCAATTTAAAGTTAAAATTTCCAGATTTTAAACTTCTTTTTTTATTTCTTATGTAAAACACACTTTCTACTTTCATTCGTAGTCATTTGTATAAAGAAGAGGGGCTGTTTGGCAAGCTGCTATCTAGAATGACTTATTTTAGTAAACTTTACCTACAAAAAATATTACTTCTATATATCATCTTTATTTTAGACGCGATTTTTAAATAATTATTATTATAAAAATATATCACATGTAACGATTTTTAATGACATTGGACTTTAAAACATGGAATTTAAAATTTTAGCCCTAGAGTATCCTACCACTTTAATGACATTGGACTTTGTAGGTTTTCTTAACTCTTATTTTGTCTCACTATGCCAAATTTCTTTGTACTAAATAAATGAAGTATAATTACTTTTATACGTTGTAGTAAACTTTTGAAAATGTTATTTTTTGAAATTATAAGAATTTTAAAATAAATTATAAAAACAGCTATAAATTTTAATATTTTTAAATTTATTGTAAAAAAACTTAAATAAAACTTGATTACTTAAATATTAATAGCATAATAAATTTTTTTTGGAGAATTAATTAGTAAAAATAAATCATATTATAGAAATTTAATTATTAATATTTCATGTAATCAATTTTTTAATATAATTATTTTTTTGCAACATTTTTAATATAATTGTGTGTATAGATTATTGGTAAGACAAATATGACATCTTAATGTCACCATGTTTAAAGTATCAAAAGAATATGTTAGTTGGGAAAAGGTCATAAAATTCATTGTATGGAGTTAAGATTATGTTAATACACGAGTCTTTGTGTTTGAGAAGTCATAATTTGGTACATTACAGAATGAAAGGCAAGGATGATGGTAGAGTGTAAGAAAGTTACCAAATAAAAGAATATCTGGATAGTTTAAAATAATGTATTGGTCTAGGATATTCATATGTCAAACTTGGAACTACTTGATACCTACCCAACATTGAGAAGGTTAGTTACAAAGTATATCTTTGTGGACTGATAAATGGTTGATATTCTCGAAAAAAATAATTATAATTGTAATAATATTTTTAATGAGAAATATTTAACTAGTTAATCACTTTCTAAGTAACTTTTGATATTAAGAAGAAGTGGAATATGAATTCATATGTTAATAAAGTGAGGTTGAATTTCATGGTTGTAAGTCAAATCATAAGCTCCATTGTCTACATTCTATGTTAAGTTTATTAAGATTAATATTTAATGCTTATAAAAATTTCACTTCTTTCCATGTTTTTCTTTCATATGTATCTTGTACAAGTAGAAGAAGCAGAATCCATTCAATAAAAAATTTTCATGAAAGATTTTTGGAGATCTTCTATGAAATCATGACTTATGAAAAATTTAGAATAATTAAAATATATAAATACCTCTTTATTATGATTTAGAATAAAATTATATATTATGAATAATTAAAAAATTTTAAAATATTGACATACATTTATATTTATAAGATTATGATGAATTTTTTTCTAAAAAAAATATTTATATATATATATTTATATTTATAAGGTTATAATTAATGTTTTTTCAAAAAAATTATTTATATAGTCGTCTGGGATGGTAGAAGATAAATCATACTCATAACGTTTATTCTCTTTATTTATTTATTTATTATTATTCTCTACTAAATATAAGATACTTTAGAACACATAAATATTGAAATTTAAATTTATAGCTCTAAATTTGAAGTTATTAAAAGTTTTGTCATTAATTAAAAATGTATGGATTAATTAAATTAAAACACTAATGTTTAAGAGAATATAAAAACATATATTATAAAAAATATATTAAAAAGTTTAAAAGAAAAAGTGAAGCAAATATTTTGCAACATCTGAAAGTGATGGTGGAACTGAAATGACAATGGTAGTAGTACCTTCCTAAAACAGGTTCACTTACAAATAGAAATGGCACCTGGCAGAGACAGAGAAGCTTTGCTTCTACCTTAAGTTCTACAATGATACAAATTATTTATCAATCATATATTCATATTTATTGCTAAATTTGGGTGTTATGAGTATTTTCAATGTATAAAATAATAACAAAAAATATATAAATATAATACACTCAACAAAATACTACAATTTTGTTTGAATAAATCAAGTTCAATTACAACTTTTTCATAATTATTTGAAGTAGATAAGTATCACCTCAGAATTAACTTCTGTAAGGACTTGTTCTATAAAGTTTAAAGAGAAAGTTTAAGTTAAACGTAAAATGAATATTTTTTTGCTTTTTATATATCTAGAATATTTTACTTTTAAACTTTTAAAATTTGTTACTTTTCTCTAGTTTTTTAAAATCGTTTCTTATATTTTTATTTTATCAGAAAAAAAATATTAGAATGTGATATGTTATAGAATATGATACAAATAAATTTTATTTTTTGTATGTATTTTTAAGATATTTGATAATCTCTTTGCATGGATGAGTTAAGACTTTCCTAACTTTTTTAAGTTTTGAAGTAATTTTTTTGAGGAGTTCAGGAAATAAGGTAACAGAAGCTAACACTATTATTTAGTTTGGACAAAAAAATTACAATTGCGAGACTATCACTATGATAAGATAAAACCATAAAATAGCTACTTGTGATTTTGTAATTTATTTGACTTCTTTTTATATAGAAAATAGACTCATGAGAAATTATTATTAATTTACATATAAAATAATTCATAATTTATGAATTTATATTTTTTTATATTAATGTTTAATTCTTGATTGATTATTGGTATTGTTGTTTTACTTCTAACTTTTTGTGACACATTGAGAATCTTAAATCTGACCGAGAAGTATTTTTAGGGTTCGGACCTAAACATCAATATTCAACATATTTAAGTGCTAGAGATAGACTTGAAATGTTAATTGTCATTAATGTATGATTGTGATTCCTAAGTTGTTTTTTTATAAGTATGTAAAAGATCGATATTAAGAAATTTTTTACGGACATCAATTTCAATAAAAGAACTTAATATTGACATGCTAATCAAAATACATGAGAGTGACAGATGAAACATAATCCCTATTTTTTCAACTTGAAACAACTAATTATTTGTCTGTTTTCTTATTGATCATTGTCAGCACACTCAATTTTATTTTTTTATTGTTATGTTCTATATTTAGTGATTATTGTACTTGATAATTCACTGTTCTTTGTGAGATTGATAATCTTCCTTAGGGACAATTATTACTTCTGAAAAAATGTGGTGCACTTGCTGTAAAAAAGTCATCATACAATGCTATCATCTCACCTTTTCCAGAAAAAGTTGTTTACGTAAAGTAGCTTTCAACACATCCTTCAAGGGATCTTGATGTTCACAAAATATTGTGTGATCCTCTTGAAAGAATGAAGAAGCAAAAATTTTATACAAGCATTTATGTGTTTGACATGTATCATGAAATACTTAAGGCTTGCGCCTGTTAGACAAAGTATGTTTATCGTTTGTCAAAGCTAAAGCTTATTAGACGAATAACATAAGCAAGTTGCTTGCGTTTATTCAACTATACTACTTGTGTTTATTAAGAAAAATGAAACACTTGCATTTGATAGGATTTAATGCTCATAAATATATATGTTTTTATTTAGTTTAAAATTAAGAAAAATAAAAAAAGATTGAGAACTTACATTATGTTTGGAACGTGGGATGTTCTCGTTAGGTTTGGGTAATTTGCGTGAAAATGGAAGGATGTAAAGGAGAGGGGCAAGAAAGAAACACCTCCTCTAAAATGAAAAGAAAATCATGAAAAGTAGGACATGAGATGCTGGATTTACACATTTATTCATGAGATTATAGATAATGTACGCGCATGGTTGATAATTGCCATTACTATTGGCCTCATCAAGCTTTGAAGCATTCATGGTATAGTGGTTGAAAATTGGTTATAGTCGATTAGGTGATTGTGAATAGTCTGTTAGACCCCGTGACATAGTCGATTATGGGCACTTTGTAAACTATGAAATTTGTTGGACGTATCTCAACCAAGTCAAGAGCAAGTCATGGTTATGTATTTGACTTAAAGAGCATGCATGATTAATGTAGGTTAGTTTAATATGCTCTTTCATAATGTAGATGCATAGTTTTTTGTGATGTTTGACTTATTTTTTGACTTGCATGAATTGATTGGTCTTTGTTTAATGATATAAGGGTAAATTTTATCTTTTCAGGGCTTGAGCATGATTGGTAATATGTTCATGAAGGGTGTTATTGATTGATTATGCATGAGGACATACCCCATATATATAATCGACTATAGCTCTTTTATTCATATACACAATCATTTCATGTGTGTAATTTTCATATTTATGAAGTCATCAACAATTTCGCTAGATTACACATAAATAAACTTAATTGATAACGAAAAAGAAATGTGTTAAAAAATATTTTATTTCTTCAATCTAAATTTAAATGTTAGGATATTTAGAATCTATATTATTAATTAATGAAAGTATTCTTCATTATTTTTATTCTTACAATTATTATTATTCATATTCCAAATAATTATTTTTATTATGCTTATTATTAATAAGATAAAATATTTATGTACATGATTTATTTTAAATAAAAATAAATTAATCTTAACAATTTTAAAACAATAATATTTTTTGTAAATCACTAATTTATATAATTAAATCTTATTTATATTTCAATCATATCATTTATAAACCTTTTACTATTTTTTATTTTTGTGATAATTACTTAAAAAAACTCATTTTCAAAAGAAAAATTTATCCTCTCTCTTTCCACTGCCAACTATATCTTAAAAATACGTGGTAAAGTGGAAACTATCTCAATCTTCTTGAGAGTGGATGAAAACAATCTTTGAAAACATTTGATGAAAGGGTAATAGTTTATTTACCATTTGTATCTTTACAACTTCTTCCTTTATGTTGATGCAAGATTTTACATTATGCCTTATAGACTATTATTTTGTTGTTGCACTCTTTTTTATAGTTTTTTTTTTATCAATAAGAAACTTTATAAATCAAAACAAATAAAAGTTTGTCTTTTTTATTAGACTAACCATGTTAATGATTTTGAATTCAAATATGTTTAAGTGTCTCTCAATAAAAGTAAAAATTAATCATATTTATTTTTACTAAGAAAACCTATATATACAATCTACTTGAGCCATTCCATTTGTCTCTTTTCTCTACATGAGATGTGTAATTCTATACATTTTTTTTCCAAATCTTTATATAACACTTTTGAATAACTCTCTTTTAATTAGTAACCTCTTCTTCTGTGTTGTTGCTCTTCTTTTCTCTTGCCACTCTCAATAAACAACCAATGTAACTTTGAAATTTTGTTGTCCACAAAGGCTTTCTTTGTATAAAAATCCCTTTTATCACTACTTCACCCATTACCTTAAAAGTGGACACTTTCTTCAACTTCCTTTTTCTTCACATATTTCTTTATGGAGACCCTTTGTTCATTTACTTTATTTTAGTTGACTTGTCCATTTGTGCCTATGAACACAATTCTTCTGTGTGATTTTCCTGAAAATAAGAACTACACATGATGAAGAACTTACTTAGATTACTCTAACAAAATAAGATGAAATTGACATTTTCATTCTTTCTACATCCCATGATATAAGAAACCAAAAAGTTTAAAAATAAGTGTTATTTTAAAATTTCAAAGTAATATTAGTTACTTTTTCTTTCATTTATATTGATACATATTAAATATTAATAAAAGCTATAAATAAATTATTAATAATGATGAGGTTAGAACTTTCTATAGCATCAAAACAAGATTAATTTCATAAAATTGTTATTCTCTATCATCTATTTAGTAGTTACTCATGATTAAAAGGAATGTTCATTTATTCATTATCCTATCAGACAGAAAAAACTCCTTGGTAATAAAAAAAAATCTATTTAATAACTTTTCTTAGTATGTTAAAAAATAATTTTTTTATATAACTATTTCGAAAGTCATACCCATTTGATTTTTTTTTAATTAGATATCAATGCATGAATATTTACATAGACATAATCTTAGTGATATTCCCAATTTCTTGAAGACCTGGTTTACTTGTGTAGCCACCACCATGTAAAATCGCTTCTTTACATCCATGGCTACAAGCTCACCTTGGACACTTGCAAGTTACAACACAATCCTTACTCTAGAACCATATACAGAACTTCATGGAAAGCCCAATTTTGTTACTTTCCTTGAAAATGACAAAACCCTGGATTAGGGCATTAATGGCTTTTGTTTTTGAACATGTTACTCATGGTATAACACTCAGTGTAAGTAGTGGGAGATGATCAACCAAAGAAAGAATCAGTATAGAAAAGAGTGTGCTATAATCCCACCTTCGTGGTTATCCTATCTGAAATATTAGCTATCACAAAGCCTGCAAATACCTGCAACTCAGCCAAAAGCAAATCCTTTAATATGTGAACAACAATGTTGAATGCTTTGATGATTGTGGCATCCAAACATGAGTTGATAACCAGACATCATGGTATGAAAAGTACTTCCTAGGTTATGTATGAAAACTCTGTCATCGTAAATCATAACTACGCAAGGAATTATGGATGTGAATGATATACTCCATTGATGGTAAATTTCATTGAACCAAAAAACCTGAATCATACATTCTTGACACAAGTTACATACAATTTGATTAGAACAACAACAAAAAAATGTGCCATGGGAAGCTACATCAACTAACTTCCTAATTGATATGTAACAAGTTTCTTCATGAGGACTTTTAGAAAAAACAGTTTATACAGAAGTTAATTTTAGTTTTTCTTCTTATTTTTCTTTCCTGAAAGAAGTCTTTAGAGAAAAGTTTCTTCATTTTCATTCTGATCTTTTCTCTCTAATTAGTGTTTTTGGAGAAGTTTAGCCGAACAGACCCTATACTATGCAATAATGATGAACATAAACATGCATTCACAAACTTGACAAAGATACGTATATAAATTCTCTGAATGGCAGTGGAACCAAACATCATGAGATCGAAAACAAATAGGATAGCTTTCATATTTTCATTTTAATATTTTGTTTACAAAAAATAGAAGAGCCTCAAAGTTGGATATATCTTTAGCATAACAATACCTGAGCTGAGCCAAGAATGTACAATGCTGAATAATGCCGACCATGGATGAGCATGTCAGCCAACATAGCAAGAGGAATGGTGAGTGACATGCCCAAAGTGGCCACAAGGGGAGTTGTCCATACAACACTGAGTGCCCTGGTTACATAAAATGAACTCTAGTTTAAGAGTTTGGATAACTGTGTATGTATGTGTGAATTAGTCAGATTTATTTCATGTACCAAAAGTAGTCTGAGAGAACACTTCCAACAAATCCATTGGCAAGTACCACTTCGTCCATTCTAAGAGAATGGGGAATAGCAAACTTAGGTTCAACTCCTATGGCTGACAATGGCCAGACTGAGAAAAGTATAGAGGGAAATTAGCAATTTAGTTTAGAACACAAAATCCAAGTTAAACGAGCTCATAAAAAGGAGTGGACTCAAAGAACCTTAAAACAAGACATTTATAAATAACTATAGTATATAGAGTCATTGCTAGTTCAAATACTTACTAAGCCACCATAGTGCTAGAAGTGTAAACAAACCAATATATCCAAACAGCTTTTGCACATCAATCCGTTCTCCTTCACCAGAAATATTTTTAAGAAGAACTGTGAGGCATTAAGGTAAAAGAAGCAAGTCATCATTTGTCTAAATTATCTGAGAAATACAAAAGAAAAAAAAGAACATGAACAAAAAGCTAAGACATTGCCTAACCTGTAAATAGACCATATGATATGGCTGAGAGAAGTCCAAAAAGATCGCCAACAAGAGAGCGCTGTCCATTGCTGAACACAAATATCAACTGTCAACGCCCAAAAAATAGTATTACAGAGAGCAAGAAGCTGATAATACATGAAAGACAACAAATTGATTCGTTGATGTTCCGCATATGAAGAAAACAGTTAGCTAAGTTTTACACAGATTTTATGATTGGTCTCTATAATATAATGGATGAAACTTACATTAATACACAAATGAAACGGGGAGACAGATTTCTCAAAAATGTGATACAGGACAAAGAGGGGTCATTTATAACTAGAGATATAAAGAAATTCATAAGCTTCAACCTAAAATCTTATGCCTTTTAACCAATTCACTACCTATATGAGAAAAGAAATTAAATCAGTCATGGACCAAATTTTACAGGTGAGCCTGTCCCCTAAGATCTCAAATCCTTTTGGACAAAAAAACATAAAGGGTTGGTCTTCCCCTAAAGGGTTATCTCAGGGATCAAATTCAAGTCCTCCCTCTCCTTGAGAAATGCAACTCATTTCCACAGCACCAGGTTCACATCTTCTGGTCTCTTTTAGCTTTGCTTGTCTTTGATATGATACTAAAGCAATAAATAACTAACTTAGTATAAATAGCCCTTAAGACTTCTGTGTTCAGCCAAATAAGACATTTTCAAATTTGAAATGTTTCTTACTGAAAAAAAAAAACTTCTTTATTTCATACTTTTCTTTTTTATGCATCAAATTGGTATTAGAGTTCAGTTTCAAAAATCTGGAAGTGTGATGGCTGTAGTTCACACTTGATTGGGGTGACACAAGAATGTCAACTTGAATCTATATTATCCAGGTAGATATGGAAAGCCAATTTACAGTGGACTGCTCTCCCCTTTTAACAGCCTGGTTTTGAACCCCTAGCAAAATTATTTCCATAAAATTTCATTCTTCAAAATATAAAAGTTAAATTACTAATCTGGTCTCTCTATTTATTTAATTAGTTCAATCTAGTTCCTCTATCATTAAATTTTTTTAATTTGGTCCCCTAATATTCCAAATTGATGTAATGCTGTCCTTTCCATCCAATTACAAGAAACAACATTAACCTTTCCTATAGGTGGCACACAAAAAAAGACATGTAGTCACCATGCAACATTAAACTTGATTTTTTTATAATAGAGATACCACATTGAACTGATTAAATTGAGGAGCCAAATTCATAAGCTAATACAGAACAGCCATTAGTGATACCGATATAGTATATAGAAGAGGTAACAATGTAGTGAACATAAAGGTGGCAAATTTTATGCAATTGGGGAACTGAATGAATAAGAGACACTATCCAATGTTCTTTCCGAAAAAAATGGTAAACATAAGCAATTTGGATTGAGGAACTTATAGTTTGTTAACCAGCTTAGTGTATATGATGAAAAAGAACTACCTTCTACCTAATGCTTAATTTTGTTATCATTTAAAATTGAAAATAAAAAATGCATAATGAATGTGGTTTTTCTAAAAGCAATATGAAAGGCTTACGAAGCATTTGATAGCGTGTCATCTGGAGCCCATGTTTTCCCCAGAGTTGTCATCACAACCCCAGCCATGCTGACCAAGACAGCAACTATTTTTGCTATATTTAAAGTCTCCTGGCCCATAAGCACACCAATGAAGAGAGTGAAGAGTCCTGAAGTAGATGACAACACTGTTGTGCTTGCAACACTTGTTCGTGCAAGGGCAGCATTTGACAGATACTGGAAGCAGCACAGAAAGAATTTTAAAAAATAACACCACTAAACAACATCCAAAACATGGACACTCTACATGAGCTATTAAAAAAACCAAGATGTCAACTTTATGCGATATCAAATTTATCTATCCAGTGATCTAACCACTGCAGATGTGTTGGGATTCCACATTGATTACAGATATAACTAAATTGTAATATATAAGTAGGGTATAACTTTTATCTTATAAAACAGTTTTATAAAGTTAAGTTTTATCCCACTTTCATAAGATGGTGTTAGAGCTTATTAGTGGCTAAATTAAGACATGCTAGAATTTTTGAAAAGTGTGTAGGTGTTCATGTATTTCACAATAGTAGGGAGCTCATAGACCAATTAAAAGATATAATCACACAATTTAGTTGAAGCCATGATTTGATTCTGATTAACTACAAACTCCAGATATCAATTTTAAGTTACCTACCTCTGTTACAAACCAGATAGGTGCAATGTAAAATCCATAAGTAGCAATTTCTCTGGTAGTAAGTTCTTTGTCTGCCTTTGTTGCATTAGCATCATTATATTTAATCACCAATGGCATTGCTTCTTCATTTATTGAGAGGTCTGCATCACTATCTTTTCGAGTCACACCCACCAATTCCACTTCAGTGTTCCTTTGCCCTCCATTGCCCTTGAGAGGAGAGTTACACCGGACAGAAAACTCATTCCCAACTTTTACTATTTTTCCACTATTAGAAGATCGGTGTTTAAATAACTTATAAAAGCAGTCCTTAATGAAAGCTATTGGGAGGTACACTACCATAAGAGAAGCTCCAAGATATGTCACTGCAAATGGCTGCCTGTAATCTATAAAAATATCCTGTACAAAAAAAATATAACTGAGAAGCATTCTTACATACAAAGCTTTTTTTGGATGGTGGTACACTGCATGTTATTGATCTCCAATAAAAAGTTACCCCTAGAGAAGAATTTCAAATGTTAACAGTTTCAACAACAAAAAATTGACCATGTTTTAGATAAGGATTCAGAAATACACATAAGTTCTATAAAATAGAAGTAAACGCACCGAACTTAAAATAAAAAATCTTCAAGCATACTTGTCAATACATAATATCCTCTGATCAACATATTTACAATTCAAGATCATAAAAAATATAACTGGAATAGTGGTCCCCTCAGCGACACCTTCTAATGCAGGTCTGCAATTTTCACAAATTCAAAGCCAAGAGGACTGCATGGTTTTAGGCTTGCTATTCTTTGCAAACAAATTATTCTTGCCAATGGAACTTCCAATCTCACCTAGAGCTTTGTAGATTGACATGTGAAGTTTCAACTTCAAGTATGCAAAGGTTGATCTTAGGATTTAGGAACCTTCCAAATCAAGGTATGTTATGCCAACACATCATCCTAATTGATGTGAAAATATCATCCTAATTATTCGTAGTGTTTTTTGACAGAAGGTCCTATTTTTACTTTTTTGTTTCACAAGGGTATTATCCTTGAGAAACAATCTTGTTTGAAACACTATTGGACACTCAACGATGACACCTCTCTCAGCAGGGATTTGAACCGTGGCTCATCACGTTATAACCTTAGACCTGACTCTGATGGTACAGAAGGTCCTGTACCTATATACCAAGACAAAACCCCACCATTGTTTAATTAAATTGAGCTGGTACCAAGGATGCCTAAGGAGAAAAGACATCATTTTCACCTAATGGAAAAGTACACAGCCACAGACAACAAAGAAGTTCCCACAAGGTGGAGAAACGTACACACATATCCACATTTACCAAAAAGTATTCACCCCAGACACGAAACAAAAAATCCAATCACATTACATGCCTAAAGAAGCTTGAAAAAGGGTAGATTTTAGAAGCATAGAATTGGCAAAACTATACCTGGGTGACTTCAGCAGAGGTGACCCATATGACAACCACAGTAAGTATGAGGAACAACCCTGACTTATATCTCCACCCCATAACAAAACAACTATACCCAGATGGAAAAAGCTACAGGAATTGCAGAGATCCACACGTTTCTGCCTCTGCTAGATCCCAGAATCACCCTTCAACACACCAATTTGCCAATCCCATCATAAGAACAACACCACGGGGAAGCACAAGCCTCAACCTTGCTCACAAAATTGCGTGGGAAGATTTTGGAGGGAGGTTGGAGATTCTAACAACGACAGAAAAGGCATGGAAAATGAGTAGAAAAATGAAACAACATAGAGAAAAGTGTCAACGTTAAGTTTTAGTTCATGAGAATTGTCTCAACGCAATTCTCAAACATGTCAACGTTACTCGGTTAACAAACTTGTGAAAATGCTTTTTTATTTATTGCATTTCCCTTTTTTTCCTACTATTTTTCATTCTTGTGCCCACCCTTTCAATTCTGTGAATGCATTCTCGTGTTACAATTTTTGGGCATGTGCTTCCATAAAATTTGGAGTAACGCCATTTTTCTATGAACCGAAAAAATTGTATGTATAAATAGAAACTGAAGAAACTATAATAATTCACTATTCCTTTAGAAGACAAAGGTTTTCAGTAGGAATCATCAATTCTTCATGGATCAGTCGGATTTCATAGAATAAAAGTTGCAAACATTTTAATTAATTCAATCTAAATTAGCGTCGTTAAACTACCTTAGAAAAACATCCTTAAACTTGATAATTTTATATATAAGCAACACCATTAAACTGGGCTTGGATAATTGAATACACACATATATATTAATAGAATATTCTTCTACTGATTTAATCAAAATGAACGAATTTTGACTTTTTTTAGTTGGGAATATATTAATTTTGTCTAATTAACAGATCCACTTGGACACTTTATTATTCTTGACTTTTACTGATAAATTAAATAGGAAAAATAATATTTAACCCTAACTTCATTCATTTTACAAATAAAAAATTAACTTATCATAATTATCTTTCAAATTTATCTTACTTATAATTAAATATCGTAAAATCTTAATTTTTGATTTAGCTGATCTTTACATTTTACTATTTTTTTTCAAAGAAAACCTATAATTTTAAATTTTATTCTGATTAATTATCAGAACTTATCACTTTCATAAACATTCTCTAACAAGTTCGAGTTAAATTATTTAAGACAAATTAAGGACTTACTAGGACGAAAAAGAAATTAGAATATTTTCATAAAAAAGATAAAGTTTAAAAAGCTTAAATAATTTCCCAATTAAGAAAATTAAATGATTTGGTTAGCTTAAATTCAATCCATTTTAATTAGCCATAAACTTATTCGGTTTTCTAGCAATACAAATACGAAAATAATTGGTTGGCACATGATAGTGCCTTGCATAAAAAAAGCACTAAAATAATACAAAGTTGACACGGGAATCGCTTTCTTAGTATTTAAATATGTGTTCTTATCCTAACTTAAGTGATTGAAGAATATATATTTGATTACAAGAGATTGGGATGTGAATGAAGTGGAGTAACCTAAGTTGGACTTGAATTTTCAGAATGATCGTGTTAGTTAATAAGTCATTGAGACAGTCACAAATCAACTATCAAATATAACATATTAGTAAACAATTCTTCTTCTTTTCCTTACTTTTTAAATATCAAAATTTTATTTTCCATTAAAAATTCGATATGAAATGTAAATTTTATTTTATAATTTGATTGAATTAAACTTAAATTTATTTTTTAATATTTTTATTATAATTATTTTTTATGTTTTAAGATAATATTAGTTATTTTTATTATAACACATCTATTTTAGTTGAATAGAAAAGTATTGTATTTATTATTTATGCATAAAAATATTAAGGGATATAAAACGATAAATAAAATAAAAAAAAAGATTAGTGAAAATATTGGAAATGTTAGTTAAGATGGCATTATGTCGTTATCCGAAAGCTTACGGACTAATGACTTAAGATAGTGACAGGCATCTGTTTATGTAAGCAGTTCTTTTCTTTTCTGTTTCTATCTCTGTTCCTTCTAAACTACTTTTTTTTTTCATTTTTTACTTTTCTTTTTATCTTTTTCAAGAAGAGATCGTATAGAACAACTTTGTTGGATCATAATTAAATATAGAGTAACTTCATTTGTTTCCTAAGATCTCTCTAGTCTTGATTCTTTAGTTTTGACATTTTATTGGTTTTGTCATATGAGAAATAATACTCTCTTAATTAGTTAAACCTTAGAAAGTTTAACTAAATGCTTTGGCATGGCAGTGTTGCTGGTTTTGCGTGTGGAAACCTTATTGGTGCTAAGACAGCTTTTGCTTTTTGTGGTGTGTGCGTGGAGGAAACCTTGGATTGGTGATTCAACAACGTTGTGCCTTTGGTTCGGTGCAGTGTGTTCGGTTTTTGGTGCGTGCGAGGTGGGTCTTGGATTCTCGTCGCATTTGGGCGGTGCTTTGTCGGTGGGGGTGTTCTAGTTGGTGGCTGCCGTTCTGGTTCTTGTTTGAGGGTTGTTGTCTTGGGTTTGGTTTCCTGGTCGGTGTTTCTTGTTTTGTTTCGGGGTCGGTTTGGGAGGTGCTGGCGCTTCTCTTTGGGTGGGGCGTTGGTTGTTTAGGTTCCAAGAGTCCAAGCGGCTACTTTTGCTTCTCTTGGGCGAATAGGTTTGGATTTTCAAATTAAGAACTAAGCGCTGGTGTGCGGCCAGTGCGAAGGGTTTCGGAATTGCGTTCTTGTTCCTGTCCAAGCTGGTGCGTGGCTGGTCTTGTGCATTATAGTGAAGGTTTCAAGGTAACACGTGTGGTGCTGCAGGAGGTGCTGGTGTGTGGCCGTGTGTGGTCCACTTTGGAGGCGTAGATTGGTAGCATTTGAGAATGGTAGAGTTCTTTGTGGGTTTACTCATCCGATGTGGCTGTTTGAAGGATAGAGATGTGGCTCCTATTAAGAAAGTAATGACGTGTTAATGGAAAACATTTGCTTAAGTTTTCGGCAGCACATGTCATATTCGTTTGTCCTAAGTATCGAAACATAGTTATTGAATCTACAGGTCTGATTATTTTATCTAAGAATAATCTCTCACATACAATAATTTATCTAAAAAGTTGCGGTATGGGAATGGGAAGACTACTAGACCGTGGAAAACAACAATATTCTTTAATATAGGTGGAAGGCTCTTAGACTCTGGAAAACAACAATATTCTTTCTTGGGAAGAGTTTCTATGAATTTGAGTTTTTTTTAGAAAACATGTAATTGAATCTTAACGATAGATTTATTGCGGTTATTTCTTGATCTTTTAAGATTGTTTGCTTGAACTTTATGTAATGGAGTGTGTCTGGATGAATGAGATTCTTGTATTTATTAGGTTCTTGTTAAAAATTATTCTAACTATTCCCCTATTCTTGTTCAACAGACTCATGTAGTAAAAACTGTAAAATAAACAAATTTAAATTTATGAAAACTTGACTGAACCAAACCTGTTTCACCCATAATGTTTTAACTTTTTACTAAAGTTTGAATTAGGAGAGTTGGGCATGGCATTACCATAATGCAATTGTCATGCTATACATCATCATTGATTGAATTAATTGTTTGGGTAAAGGATGCTTTTTTTTGAGCAAGATAGGTTCATGGTGAATGTGTGTAACTAATGGCCTAAGGTTCCTAGGCTTTGAAGTTTTTGTGCACACTCTCACCCCCTTACAACATTTGATATTTCAGAGCATACCCTTCTTTCTTTGTTTTCCTACTCATTACCTGCTACATACCATATGCAGTGTTGCATGCCTCCAAATTGATTCATATGTGTAAGTAGTTCTTAGTTGCTTTCTTCTTTTCTAACCTCAATAAACTACTACACTGCACTCTTCAAACTTCTTAAATTATATCTGTTACTAGCTGTTGAATTTAGATACATGGCCCCTTAGAAAAAAAAAACCTCTATATAAATTAATTTTTACTTATAAAAGATAATTTTTAATTTATTTTGTTTTTCCAAAGTACTTAAAAAAATTGTCCAAAATGTTCACTTGAATCAGAATTTGTGACCAAGATACTAGTCTCAGACCAAGCATTATGCAAAACTCCCCCACCCAATAACAGAAACAACACGCAATCTCCTAGAAAAAAAATCATCATTATAGAACAATGAAAACTATTCGGTAGGCTTAATTATTGCATTCTATAGATATATGTAAAAAAAAATGTTTCTTTAAACAAACCAAATCAACCACTTTATTACACAATTTAGTTTAAAGCAAATTACTTTATAAAATAGTTGATTTGAAAATTTAAAATTAATTAAAATAAATATTAAATATATATTACACTAATTTGGGTCTAGTTAATACCAACTTAAATAAATAAAATTTGTATTAGTCTAATCAGTATTAAATTAAATTTATATAAATATTAAAACAAATAAAATTAACAATGATTTTATTTATTTTTAATATTTTACAAATATTTTTATATATTAAAAAAGTAAAAAAAATAAAATAATTAGTATCGATTTAGAGTTAGTTAAACCACACAAAGCATCTACTCCTACTTTAGAATTAATTTGTCATATTTTTGTAAGAAGCATAAAAATTTAATTAATGTATACGTTTAATATAATATAAAATTAAATATAAATATATTTTAAAAAATTAACATTTCTAAAAAATGTTAATATTTTTGCGTGAAGTTATAGTGAACTTTATCGATTATAATAATATCACATCACATTTTGATCGATGCTATGGTTTGGAAGTTAATTTGTTTATTTTATAGTGTATAGATTAAAATTTTAACTAATCCTAACCTAAAGTAAGTTTTAATTATCTTTAAAAACAATAACAATTATGAGTTTATAGTAGAAAATTAAAAAGCCCATCATCCCCTTTTGCATGAAGTTTCCTTCTAATCCCAATCGTAGTGTTATTCGATATAAACAACTTCCTCAGTTCTCATGGAATATTCACCACATGTAGTTAACTGGATTCAGTTCTCATCGTTGGAATATTGGCCACGTGTCATACTCTCCAAAGTTAACCCGAAAAAGGGAGAAGAAGAAGGTATAAGATTCATCGGATATTCGTGAAACCGTGTGTGTAATATACGGGGTCCAACCAGAACCTCTAATTATCTATAGTTATTCTTCGTTGGGTTTAACTGTGGAATTAGGTTGGCATGGTTTAGAACTGAAACTACTCACATATAGGCCCCTAAGTCAACATAACTTATTCACTACATTCGTTGCACTGCACAGCTACCCATAACTTATAATAATTACAAAAATAATTTAATTTTATATTTAAAAAATATTCTCTTTTAATTTAATTCGTATTCACGTTAATTTGTTTAAAGTTTTTCGTCAGAATTTAAGAAAGTTAAAATTAATAGAAATTAAATAAAAATAAAAATTGTATTGTAGAAATTACAAAATATATTTTTAAGTTTAAAAATTAAAAGGAAAAAGGTTTTGTAACGATATTAAAACGTTAGTATTTGACGAGAAGACATGAGGTTGAAGAAGCTCACTTTCACTCTCATTTATTCTCTAACTCTGCATCACTTCATTTTCACTATCTGAACTGAGTGTTCGTTTTCTTCATTTTCTCGCATAACGAATCTCACCAACCAAAGGCTCCTACCTAAAAATGGACATTCCACGTAAATGTCTCTTCTCTCCAATTCTCGAGCTGATTCTACTTTCGTTCGTCGTCGTCGTGGTGCTGCGTCCAGTTCAGTTACTCCAATTCACGACAATCGCTGGTTCAAAACGTGGACATTCCGTTCCTCTGGATCGTCTGCGAATGAAGTTATCTGGCCAGAATCAACTTCACGCCGTCGCAAATTCCGGCGAACTTCGCCGGAACAAATTCAGTCACCGAACTGCTACCGTAAGTTCAACTGTTATTTTCTCTCTTCCGTTGATTTTGTTTCCTCTGTTTCGAAGAATTAATTTCCAAGCGTTTCTAAACAGCTGATTTGCTTCATTAATTATCTGCTTTAATTTTCAGTGTTTATTTTTTTAGTATCTGATTGTATGAGAACGAATGCAAGTAATTAAGAAAATTGATTACGAGTTAATTTGAGTTAACAGAGGAAGGTAGGAAAACTAGAACAAACACTCGCGGCGGCGAGAGCTTCGATGCGAAATGCTGCGTCAGAATCAGAAGGTGAGAGAAGCAATCTCACTGTGGCAACCACCGTGGCAACCACCGTGCATGACGGCGGCGACCGCAACTATGTACCAGCTGGAGCTATCTATCGTAACGCTCGCTTGTTTCATCGGTAACATCTCTCACCACCTCTCTTATTATTTCTTGAAGAAAATTATCTAGTGATCAAAATTCATAATAGAAAAAAGAAAAAATAATAAATATTAATTGAGTATGTTATATGAATACATCCATTTTCATAACCTGATAAACAAAAAAACAAATTCTTTCATAACCTAATCACCAAGATACAACAATATTACATCATCAATAGTAATACACGTTTATGTACGTACCGGTATTTTAAACTGAATAATAGAAATTAATATTTGTATGATTTTGAAAATAAAAAATTATCATTTCATACTCACATTTTTTCTGTTACTTCCATCTTACAATATCTTTCAACAATAAATATTATATTTAATTAATAAAAATAAAAATAAACTAAATTTTGAAATGAAATAATTATATCCTTAATTCAAAGGGAGGTGTAAAAACTATGGTGTGAAACTATTATCTTTCCTTTAAAATAAACTCTACAACTAGAACTATTAGAGTATCAAAAAGCTTCTTCACTGCTTTGTATACAAGTCACCGCCAAGGAAAAATATTTGTGCCACGAAAGAGATGTTTACTTCTTTTTTCAAAAAGAAAAATCCGATAATAATTTGATCGATCTTTTCTTGTGACATACGATAAGGGAATGGCGAGTGCGCTAGTATTGATTCATTCTCTTTGTATTTTCACACTCATCCTCGTGAATCATGAAAAAGTATAGAGCAAAAACTAATCATGATAACCCCCTGCAAAAAACTCCTATGCTATGAATGAACTTTTTTATCATTACAACACTCCAGCAGTAGTAGAATGGTAACTGGTTTTCCCCTATTTCCATGATTCATACATAGCTTCCATAATAAGAAAGAAATATGAACTGTCCAAAGCTTAATAGCCATCATTGCAGACTTCTCCACACCCCATGTTTGCTATTCATTAATTTCAATAAGGCACCGATCAACACCTTTAAAGGAAGATCTGGCGAACCCCTAATCTACTATGGGTTTGTTGGTATTCACATAAAAATATTATAAATAGAAAGAAACACAAATTTATAAAACTCTTCGTCATTTACTTTACGTATAAATTAATTCAACTTTTCAAAATTAGATTTAAATTTTATATATACTTAACTTTAATTTATGGAAACGTTATTTTATTTATCAAAATTTTGTTTTTTTTTTATATTTTTCTTAGAATGTAGTGGAAAAATTTATTCAAACTTCTCATTTATGTGTTATAATCATCATTTTCATTTTTTTAAAATTATTTAATACGACTGTATTAAGAGCCACGTGATTCTAAAACTTATGTTCGAGCGTGCACAATAAGAATGGAAACCTTTATGTATGAGGATTAGTTTGGTAATTGTGCAATAATTGAAAATAAAAGTAAATATGACATATTGGAAAATGATGGCGACTAAATATTTTATTCAGGTTATTTTCATTGCTCACAATAATTTTTTTCTTAGAATAATTTCTCTTAATATATCTTTTTCAATACCAATTTTCATTCATCCCGATATCATATTATTAAAGTTCTTCTTTTTAAGTTCTTATTCCTTCTTATTATTTATGTTATTTTTAGTAGATAAGAAAGAAATAGAGGGAACAAAAAAAATTGGATTGAAAAAAAGAACAAAAAAAGTGAAGAAGATGGGTTTATTTGTTATTTTTAATTAGTTATTATTATTATTATTGTAATATAAACTAAAAAATCATTATTTCATAATCTATTATATATAAAAACCTATTATTATCATCCATTATGTACTATAATATAATAATATTCGTTTACCTTTTCTTTCTCACTAATCCCAACAATAAAAAGTTAAAATCATCGAACTCATCATTCTTTCCTCACCAATATCCGCAAATCTCCTCAACTAAACCACGTCACACCTTTTAAATATACTCAAATGCATCTTAATCAATCGTCCAACATTGAAACCAAGCAGAGGCTAAGATGAATCGTGATGGTAATATCTCACCTTATCTCAATTAGTACGTGATCTTAGATGAATCGTGTTTCAGTTGTACAAGATCTCAACATTTCAATTTTTATTTTGTTATTATTAAAATTAAATATAAAAGAATTTAACTTTCATAAGAAAAATCTATTTACTTTAATTTTAATGAGATTATTTTCTTAATTATTCTTCCCAGACATACCACACGTTTCCACTGATTTCTCTGCATATGTTTGAGCTTCCTTAATTATCAAACATATAACGTGTTGCAATTAATGCAAATGGCTGATAACTGGTTCATAGAATTTTGTTTTTAATCAGCCAAATGAATTTCTTAATAAAGATTGAACCTAGACCTAAGCACAAGAAGTGCTAAGTTAGCGAGTCAAGTATGAAACCAAAACCAAAACCATCCACGCATATATATATATATATATATATATATATTAATTTTACGGGTCCTTTATATTATTTCTTTATCTACAAATTAAGATCATGATTTTTTGAGGAAAATATATGCTTGATAGTAAGATACTTTAAATTATAAACACCATATTGTTTCTCTCTATCATCAATTTTTCTTAACATATTACATTATCAATCGCTAATTTCTTGTATCTTTTTTCTCTGCCATAGGCACTCCTTGGGGTTCAACCCTTTTTCCTTTAGACAAAAATTATTCCTTGACTCTGGGTGTCTATACATTAAGAGACATGAAAAAAATACAGAGATAAATAATTAATACAGTTTATTATATAGGATGAGTTAGTTTGTACTTATTTAAAAAAATGTTTTTCAAATAGAATATATAATTTATAGTTACTTTTTATATTTTCTAATTTACTTATTTTAAAAATAAGCAGTCTCTGATTATTTTATAACAATTTCTATTTAATTCAGAAATACGTATTTTAAAACTAACTAAACTGGTCCATTAAGTAACAAGAGGAGAACTTTAGAAAGAAACAAGAGATGCCAATAAAGTGTTTGTTATTTTTAGTGTGCAAAAATTTAGACCGAATTTTTTATTGAATATTTTGGGAGTAAAATTTACTTAAATTATGATTACAGGAGCTACCTGGAGATGGAGAAAATATTCAAAGTGTACGTATACCCAGATGGTGACCTACCAATTGCTCACGATGGCCCGTGCAAGGACATATACTCAATTGAAGGAAGGTTTCTCCATGAGATGGAACATGGCGCAGGGAGGTTTAGGACCAACGACCCCAATGCCGCTCACGTTTACTTCTTGCCATTCAGTGTGACTTGGATGGTGAAGTACCTCTACACTCCACTCTCATACAATGTCACTCCTTTAAAGCAGTTTGTCTCTGACTATGTGAAAGTGATATCCACGAGGCACCCCTTCTGGAATAGAACTCATGGTGCCGACCACTTTATGCTTGCCTGTCATGATTGGGTTAGTTCAAAGTCCCTTTCTTCTTTGTGTAGCTGCTTTTATAACTCACCCTTTCTCTGCCACAGAATTAAACTCTCATACTTAGAAATTCTTGACTACAAAATTTGAAATAGATTACTCCTTGGGAAGATAACAAAAATAATAGGGAAAAGCAAAATTCAGACAAATTCCTCCCTATATAAATAATAGGCAAATCCCACCAAAAGATAAATACTAGCATGCCCTAAATTTTAAGGTGAGAAAACTCAATATAAAAGAAAAATTCATGGGATCTAGTCTAATAAAAACTTTCACTAATAATAATTAATGAGTATACTATAAGTTCTTTTCGAACCTCTTAGGATTAATAAAAAATATTATTTTCACCAATAAGAGGATAAGAACACAAGAAAACTTCAATGGTTATCTAGTTAAACAACATATAGAATCAAATACATGAAATAATTGGTATAAAATCTTTTCTCCAGTTTCTTTGCCCAGATTTACATTGGACACATTGATTACATTTTTATTCTTTTTCACTCTCTCTCTCTCGGTGGCTTCTTTCTTTTTTCTCACTGGACTGGAGGCACTCAAATTTTGTTTTTCTATCTCAGTTATAAAATCCTGAATTCTTTAACCTGCACAATGGACTAGTAGCCCGTAAAAAAAAAAAAAAAACTCTCTTTTTTTTAATTAAGTCAACATGAACCTAATCAATTGGTGACCTATCTAACATATTTCTCCTTCACTAATTAATTGAGGTCACTTTTGCTTAATAAGGTAAAATCTTTGTCATTATATCCGAGTCATTCTTATCGATATGAATCTTCTCTAATGATAATTGTTTCATTCCTAATACATCTCATATCCAATGATATCATATCTCAATATGTTTTGACCTTAAATAAAAGTCGAGTTCTTGTTGAGATGGATTGCACTTTGACTATCATAATACAAAACATATTTTTCTTGTAACAATCCCAACTCTTGTAGGATTTTTTGCATTCACATGAGTTCCTTAGCAACTTACAACAACAATGTCTTTGTAGATGACAAAGTAATACATTTTTGTAATTTGGACTGCCATGACATTGCTCCCCTATGAAAGTCATCATATAATAAAAAATATACTTCCTAGAATCCACATAACAACCAAAGCATAAATAATCTCTATAAGGATCTTTAAGATACCTAAGTATCCACTTTACATCTTGCCAATGCTCTTTTCCAAGATTAACAAGGAAACTACCAACACCACCAACAACATGAGCAATGTTCGGCCTTGTACACACCATAACATACATCAAACTACCAACTGTAGATGAATATGAAATATTCTATATTTCTTCTTTTCTTTCTCACTTGTAGAACACTACTTTGAACTCAACTTGAATTAACCCGCAAGTGGAGTACCAGCTAACGGGTTTAGAATTGTCCATAATAAATCTCTTCAATACCTTTTCAATATATTTTTGCTAGGATAAGCACAATTTTCCATTCTTCTTGTCATGAATAATTTGTTTTACATGACCCAAATATTTCATTGTAAAAGACTTACTCAACACACTTCTAGACTTTGAATCTCATTCATGTCACGACCAATAATTAACATGTATTCAAAATAGAGCAATACACTTTTTACTAGAAATTTTGTTCACAAAAATACAATGATCAGAAGAGGTTTTATCATACCCACGATCCATCATGAAGAAATCAAATTTCTTATACCATTATCTTGAAGCTTGTTTGAGTTCATACACTTTATTTTGAGTTGAAGATGTAACCTTATTGCTACCCTTCCTCCTAATTTCTTCCTTTAAGAGAATATCCTTGACCATGTCAAAAGTTAGTTTCCCATTAGGAGTAGAGTTGCTCAGAGGTACCACTATTGTCTCCCAACTATTTGGTAATAAGCTAAAAAAAAAAAAACACAAGTAACTCATCATCTAACACAATATCCATAGTGATAAACTGATTCATCATTTTCTAAAAACTACTCAAGTATTAAACCACTAAGAAATTGTTCTTGTATTTAAATTTACTAGCTTCCTAGTAATGAATGCCTTGTTCAAGGAATTCTTAGACTCAAACAACTTGCTTAATATCTTCCATAAGTTGTAAGCCAAAGTCAAACCAACCCATATCAACTTTCCTATATAAAATAATATACAAATTAATGGGATGAAAAAAAAAGAGAAAGTAGTAGACACCAAAACTATTTAATGTCAATATGTAAAAAAACTCTATGGAACCTAGTGCTATAAAAATTTCCACTAATAATAATTAATGAGTACATTGGTTACTCCTTTCTTCTTTTTCACTCTCTCTTTGGCTTATTTCCTTTCCTCACCATATACACTTAAAGTTTCAGTCTTTCAATCTCCACATAAAATCCTAATGCAAACTGATGCATTTTTTAAGTTGCACGACGTGCTCATAACTCAAAGAAAAACACATTTATTTTTCTTAATTAAGTCAACGTGGATCTAAATTGGTGACTCACGTGGTAATACTTTTTTTTATAGAGATGAAAAAAATCTTCATTAACCAAGAAAAATAATTATCATAAATAGATGTGAGTAGTAAAGAGATGTGATTGTCGATTATTCATGAAAAGATGTAAATTTTCATAAAAAAATATAATTACTCATCCTTGTTCCAAATCAATACTTCAAGCACTTAACAGTTACATTACACATCTGTATGTATAACTTCAAAATCCTCATAATCGCCATTTTGTGTTGCATATCCGCAGGCTACTTTTCCTCTCTGAATTCTTAAATGCTTCCATTTCATCATCACGTCAGTCTTCTCGATTGTCACTGCATTCTTAAATGCTTGTTTTATCGAATGATATGAAGTTATATTTTTTACCAGAAAAAAAATTAACAAAATATGAAATACTAGTCTTAATCCATAGCCAACTCCTCATTTTCATCCTTTTCAAGACGTTATTATAGCTCTAATTTTTCTCTTCTCGTATGGTCATCATCGTATCGCATAAATTATCCAGCTTATACTTTTTCTTTTCTCCTTTACCTATTCCATGAGGTGTTTCAGCATTAGTATAACTTGGAATTATCTTCTAGGAAATTCTTTTTTCGTAGATGCTAATGTATAGTTAAAAATAGCACAACGAATGCCATAAAATCTCTTTTGTTTGCATAACTCTAGCTCACTGTCCTCTGATTTTCTGCAGGCTCCTCATGCATCACAGGGAAATCACTTCCTCTACAACACCTCTATCCGTGTCATGTGCAACGCCAACACTTCAGAGGGCTTCAACCCTCGTAAGGACGTGTCCCTTCCAGAAATCCACCTTTACGGAGGCGAAGTCTCCCCCAAACTTCTCTCACCCCAATCCAATAACATTACACGCCGCTACCTCGCCTTCTTTTCCGGCGGTCTGCACGGCCCAATCCGCCCCATCCTCCTCCACCACTGGAAGAACCACGACGGGGACATTCGCGTCTTCGAGTACCTCCCCAAAGACCTAGACTACTACTCCTTCATGCTGAACTCCAAGTTCTGTCTTTGTCCCAGTGGCCACGAAGTGGCTAGTCCCAGAATCGTGGAAGCAATTTATGCCGAATGCGTTCCCGTGATCCTTTCGAAGTATTACGTGTTGCCCTTCAGTGATGTGCTCCAATGGGAGGCGTTTTCGGTGCAGGTTGATGTTTCAGATATTCCGAGGTTGAAAGACATTCTTAGTGCGATTTCAGAGGATGAATATCGGAAGCTGAAGGAGGGAGTGAAGGCTGTGAGGAAGCATTTTACACTGAATCGGCCTTCCAAAAGATTTGATGTATTTCACATGATCTTGCACTCTATATGGTTAAGGAGACTAAACATAGAACTCAGATAGAAGTTCAGTTTTCTCTTATACTTGTCAAACTGATTACTCGCTGGCCAGGAAATATGAATCCCATGGATTCTTTTGAAGATAAACAGTAATTTCTAATCCAATCCACATACAAAACTTCACTGATTTACAAGACTTTGTGCCCAAAAAATCTGATACTTGTGCAAATAACTCTTATCAGAGCTCAAAATAAAACAAGAGAACATAGAAGAAGTGCTGGTAAAGTTATTGTGGCCCTGTAATAACAGTACAACAAAAGTTCATAATCAAATAGCACATTCAGCTTGCGATGCCTTCCTTTCCTCTATCAGCCTGCTGCAAATTTGGATCCCTCACCAGCTTATCGTATGATTTTGTTTAAGTGTTGTGAAACTCGTCATGATATGCAGAGTTGATAAAGTGACTGTGCATATGTGTTAGGTATTTGATGCCAATTCCTTCTAATCCGGCCTTCTCCCTTTGTCATCTTGCTTGGAATTCAGCTTCCATTTGCCTGAGTATTTAGTTCTGCAAAAACTTGTACCAGAAGGTGCCTTCTTACCCCTGTTTAAATATACCTCCCTCTTCCTAAGTTTTCCTTCTTATCCCCTGTAGCTACTGAACCCAATCACAATCTCTAAATTGAAGGTTGCTAGCTTAAATTGAATCTGCCTAAACTGATGTAAGTAGATCATCAGTTTTAAGCACCAATCAGAGTAGCTAAACTCTAGTCGAGGGTATTTATTATTTATCCGACCCCAAATCTTAAGTTGTGCCACAGTAAATATCTCCACTGTATCAACCTTACCATCTCTAGAAATAATCTTGTTTCTATGGTTCCACACCATATACATTTCCACACTCTATTCTGTTTTATGATGTACTCAATTTCCTTTCCTTTTCAAATCAACTTGTCCTCATTACTAAAACAACCTCTTCTAGTTTTTCCATGAGAGTGTTGACCTGAGGCACTTCCCACTCAAACCAAACTCTTCTCCATTTTATAATTCATTCCCATCTATTCCTGTTCCATCTACCATGTCAACAATTCATGCTTCTTTGTTCAGTGCATTGTTATGCAATCTAGGATAACTATCTTTCAGGCTTCTCTCCCCACCCATTTATCCTCACAAAAAAGTACCTTCTCTCCATTTCCTAACTTCCATTCTAAATTGTTGTTAAACCACATTTCTCCGCTTGCACTCCTTATAATTTCCCACCAGTTAGATTCTAACTTATTGTGAGTCCTTGTTTGTAGATTCCTCCATGTTCCATATTTTCTTGGATGACTTCTTTCCACACACCCCTCTTAACCATTCCTAGCCTCCACCTCAATTTGCTTAGAAGTGCTCTATTAAACTCTTTTAGACTCCTAACCCCTAGCCCCCCTTGTTTTGATTTACAAATTTTATCCCACTTTACCCATGCTATTCCTTTCCCTTCCTTCTCTCATCCCCATAAAAAAGTCATTCTCTATTTTTCCAACTCCTTACACACACTAGCCGACATTTGAAAAATGATAAATAAAATAGAGGTAATCACATATTTCAGCAATCAAATTCTTAAAGGACAAATGATTGTCTTTCCAAGTGGTTAAACTATTCTTAACTTCGTCAATAGAATTTAAAAAAAAGGACATTCTTTGATTTCCCCCAATTGGAATTCGCAGGTATGTGAAAGGCAAAGTCAAAATACTACAATTCCAAACAATGGATAACTTGTTTAATAGGCTTCCTTCCACCCCTACTCACCCAATTTTGGTTTTTGTGAAATTAACTTTAAGCTCAGATATCAACTCAAAACACCTAAGTATACTTTTTATCACTAAAATATTTAGTGGATCTGGTTGGCGCAATAGGGTGTCATATAAACTAATTCACCAAAATTGAGATTAAGGATTAGACATTCCTCAATCCAACTAATAAAAACCTAATCTATTACTCACTTGATTGAATCATGTGCTTTTTCGTAATAACTATGATTATTTTTTTTTATTTTACTTTCTCCATGGTTTCATAAGCTACAAGAACACTCAAGCACACTCTCAAGCAGCCCCCTACCCTCCAAAAATGTTGCTGCTTATTGCCTATAACACTCTGTAGCACCCTCTTTAGCCTAATAGATAGTATCTTTTACTTCCCTCACATTACCAAACAGCTCTCTTGATCTCTTATTCAAGAAATGATTCATTTAACAACTTATTGTCACTCTGTGATATATTTAAAATTAAAAGCAACATTTCCTAGTTGAACACTAAAATCAACACTTTCCTTGGACCTATTTTCAAACTATGACCCAATTTCATCTTTCACCACTGCAGGTTTCTCACGTCAAAGGTCATTTACCTTCTTCATCCCTGTAATCAGATTTGTGGCCCTCCTCCACCATGTCATTAAATGAAAGAATTTGGAGTTCATGTCTCCTAATGCTAACCACTTCATTCTTGCTTCTGTCTCATCAATGATTCATGCCAAAACTCTGCTATTTTTAGCTTAGCCAACAACTAGATCTTTTCCTCTCTCTTATCTTCCTCTAATTGACTTTCATTATCTAGTTTGTATTAATTCTCGTTTTTCTCTATTTATATCACCGAAAACCTCTTCATTCCAAATCCTCAAATCTGATTTCATTCTTTTTAACTTTTATTTGAGCTTGATCATGCCTTCCCCTAGTATACTATAGCTGTCCCACTGCTTATTTACAAAATCCTTGAACCTCTTGTGCGAGTGCCAAGCATATAAGACCCTGAAAGGCATTGAGCCCCAATCATGTGTACTGATTTCAAAATATATAATATTAAATTTTTTTCAAAATCAGATAAAATTGTCCACACTTGTTTGTACTTTTTTTTTTCATTTTTTCATAATATTTAAGAATGTTGCATATAATCATTATTGAATGGTTTCTTAACTATGCAGAAGATTTTATTTACAGACCTAGTGAACAGTGACAAAGTGAAGATACTTTGAGGTTCTGAATACAGTCTACTAGGTACCTACACACTCAGCTATCCATAAAACTACATGAAATGGATGATCTAAACTGCAACTACTACTGACACATGAATAAACTACATTGATCTAGATGACTCGGGAGTCATATGATGAAGCCATGAGAAAGACGTTCAATCCGAGATCTTAGCATGCCTCCGAAGGAAAGAGAAGGTGAACGTTTAGGCGAGGTTGTTTTTCTTCTGGTGGTGTCATTCTTGACATGGAGTGTGAGGATTGGACCCATTTCCCTCTTGACTGAGTTGGTGAAGTATTCTACATCAACCTCGTTCCCTGATACGTCCTTGACATAGAAAGCGTTCACGGCTTTCTCTCCATGCGTTTCAACGTCTGCTCGAACAACCACCAATCCATTCTCTCGCAGGACTCGTGTTATGTCCGATAGTAACCCTACTCTGTTCTCTGCACATAACTCTAACCTAACACCCTGCATGCATGTGTCAACTTAAATCAAACAATTAATATGTGACTAATGAAATAATTATACTAATATTCATACGTGTTTTCAAATTTAAAGAATTAAACATGCAAAATAAGAAATAGAAATCAATATTTTAGAGACAAAAAATAATTAGTTGTTATAGTGACTAGATTAGATATATTTTAGAAATAAAAAAATTTTGGTTTCTAAATTAGTTTTTATTATGGTTAAATAATTTCTAAATTGGTATCTAATTAGCTACCAAGGTTTTAACTACTAATTATTTAGATTATAAATTTGGTAGCAAAAACTTTTGTAATTAATTAAATACCAATTTAGAAACCATTTAACAATAATAGATACTAATTTAGAAATCAATTATTTTTTTTTAGTATCTAAAATAGTCTCTAATTTAGTCACTATACCAACCTAGGAGGCTCAGACACTTCTCTTAGATGGCGTATCCGTATCGGACACACTTATCAGTGTCGACACTCGTACGACACTTATCGGTGAAGTGTTCAATTCAAAAAATATTTATTGAATTTTTTTAAATTCTACTACGGTTCTAACACAATTTTTTTGTATAAATACAATAATTTTCTAAAAACTCAAATTTATTGTATAAATTTTTATTATGATTATAAAAATAAGGAACAAATTCTTTTGAACCATGAAAAATATCTTCATGCCCCCAAAAGAATCGAAACATATTTTTGCACATAAATATTTATTTTTAATTTATATAATTCAAAATTATCTAATATATAGATATGTGTCCCCGTATCCTATATTTTAGATATTATACGTATATCCGTGTTCGTATTCGTGTCATGTCATTGTCCGTATCGTATCTGTGCTACATAGATATCAACTAATTATTTTCTGTCTCTAAAATTGGTTTTTATTTTATGATTTTCTTTGTAGTGATTTGTTTAAAATCTTAATTTAATTACCTCACAAACCCGACGTTCTATGGCTGCCTCTAAGCATTTTATTACTCGTTCCTTCTCACATGCAGTATCTAAAGCATATCCATCTACGTGCCTGATAAAATATTCCTGCAAACGCATTAAGCTAATTATTCATTAGGAATTAATTTCTATAAATAACATCAATTATCAATATATCATTAATCTCTTACCTAAAATGCATATTTAAATTCTAATATTAATAAAACATATATAATTTATACATACCTGAAATGCATAGCTTCCATGGGAAGTGATGGAAGCATGGAAAATAACGTACTCCATGTCTGTTAACGTGCAAACGGTATCAAACATGAGTCTGGGACGATCCTTACACTCAATGCTCACAATCGAATACCCCTTTTGTTCACAACTTTCGATTGTCACCATTCTTTTTCTTCCCTTCATCTCTTTGGGGGAAGAGGGAGCCTCAAAGTCCCTCACCGAAAGCATAAGCTGGTGCAACCTTCGTTCCACGCTTGTCATGTTCCCTTCTCCTAGAAGCTCTGAGGTCTTGACATCTGGGTAGCTGTGCGTGCCATCACCAACAGGATTGGTGGTGGCACGCAACACAGTTGTCAAGTGATCCTCTATCGAGCTTAGACGAGAAGGGTCCTCAATGGCGGAATCGGTGGATTGATCCGATATGTAAGCCACGCATGCGAGTCGCGCGTTGTGACTCCATGCGTGAACTTCAACTACTTTGCAATGGAGATCCACCAACGCTGCTGAAATCTCGGAAAATAATCCGGGACGATCGGTACCGGTCATTTCGATGGCTGTGTACTGTTCAGGTGAGTTGGAAAGTAACGGGATGAGTTTTTTGCAGTAGGTTTTGTAGTTGGTCATTGTTGTGATGATTGAATTGATGTTGTTATTGCTCTGTTGTTGTTGTGATGGTGGAGAGGCTCTTGATTTTCCTATGGCCTGCATGCACTTTCAGATTTACCCTCTACCATTTCTATATAAAAAGAAAAAAAGCACGCAAAAAAATAATCAGAAACTTAATTTATATGTAATTCTTTGATGTTTTTTAATGAGATTTTTTAATTAAAATTAGAATTTATTTTAATAATTTATGATAACCTTCCTCAAGTAAAATTCTAGTTTTGGTTAAAAAACACTATTAAAATGATAGAGTTTAATGACTAAACAATATCAATATAAAAATTGGTAATAAAGGTATATGGGGATCTAACTTATATAACAATAATGATAAAATCTTTATCATATACTTTGATTGGGTTCTGTGCCAAGACGAATGCTTGAGATCTATTTGAGATCTATCTGATCTTGTGGTAGGTAGTTAAATATGAAGGTTTAATTACATCATTAGTAATCAATATGTGCACTACTAATATCTCCCAAAATCTTTCCTCTTCAGAATGTCATGTAGTATGTTTGATTAGGCTATTTGGTTTCCAATGTTGTAAGGTTTAAACATGTAGTTGAAGTCACTCGTTAAGATTTTTTTTTTATTAGAAAGAAACAAATTAATAAAATGGAGGTATTTCAGGGATACATCAACTCTTATACAAACAACTTACGATTTACTTCTTTGCAGAAGCAGAAACAAGCAACTCAGACAAACCAAAAAAGAACCCCTTTTACAGATCTTTTATATAAACCCCATTCCGCAAAAATCACCTAGTAATTTCTGACAGATCTCATGCATACCAGAGGCTCAAGACACTAATCAGAGTACGAAAAACCTACGTCGCGAATTTTGGATAACATCCAAGACCATACCTTAAACTCACTATTGTGAAAATTTCAATGTGATCAATCCTATCATTTTTAAAGATCTTCCTATTTCTATAATTCCACAATTCAACTACCACGGCTACCCACACCCACAACCGATTAACCTTTTTATTCACCCTGTTAATCTTGAAATTTTTAAAAAATGCATTTTTTGGCTCCCAATGACATCCACTCATAACACTTAGACCATACTAGCCAAGCCACTTTGAACGTGCAGAAGAGGTGGAACATGGTGGAACATAGTTTCCTCTTCCTCCCCATAGAGACAACAAATGCAACTATCCATCTTGATCCCTCTTTTTGCCAAATTCCATAAGCCTCCAAGCAGTAATAAGAGGTGACGGTTGAACCTTAATCTTCCAAAAACCCTCATATAAATCTCCCTTTTCCCCTTGGACATCTTCTTTAAGGATGTTATACGCAGATTTAACTGAGAACACGTTTGACTCACCTTCTTTCCATACCCATGTCACTGGTTAAGATGCTACATAGGTACTTGATGAATGTAGGGATTCTAAGAATATTTATGAATTATGTGGGTACGATGTTTCTATGTAATTGAGCTTAAATGTGGGCATACCAGTCATATTTTTTTAGTGTGTCAACAATTGTGTATTACAGTTTGGATCAGGTCTTTTTTTTAATTGAATGTAATAATTTGTAGAATATTTGTTCGGTATAAAATATATTATCTTTTGTATACGAATTGTAACATCTTTAAAGTATTAATTTCTATTTTAGTTTATTCTTGTGTCGATAATATATAATATATATATATAATGAATTATATTTTAATGATGATTAATAAACCTAATTCCTTTGTTTTCTTTATGTCAAAATAATTAAAACTGAATTTTGTCTTCAACATGAATGAAGGTCTTTTTATTATGTTATACACATATTCTTGTAATGAAATTTGATTATTTCATGTAACTCTTGATTTTTGTTCGGAGTTGCTATGGCATGGAGAAATTTAAGGGTTTTAAATACTTGTTCTAAATTGGGTCAATAGTTTGAATGTGTTTGAATATAGAGAAAGAATACTTTAACAACCCTAAAAAAATCTTTCATTTAACAACCAACTTCAATAATGCAATAATATATATTAAATTTATAAATTAAAAAAATGTTTTTATCTTTTAGTAATATCAAAATGAATATTTTTTTAAAATTATGAAAGTATCACCACTCTTAAATTAAAATACTAAAACCATTAAAGTTCCTAAAGTTCCCACATAATTATCGGTTAAAGCAAATTTTTCATTTTTGTTTTAGATGAATTGACATTTTGTAATAGCTGTTTAAAAGGATCAATGATTTTTTTATAATTAATCTCTTTCATTCTAATCAATTTCTAAATAACACATATTAAAACAAATAAAGTAAACAATATGATTGCATATCATGTGGATATTTACAGAACTATATGCATGTAATAATTTCTCGTGTAAAACCACAAAGGGTTTTGACACAGATATAATATTTTGATCGTTGTTATTGTAAGAAAATTGCAGTACCTGTTGGATTTCGTTGATGACTTTCTGGTCCGTTAGTTTGTTGCCATTTTCGTCTCTAACATGAAACACTGCAATTAGATTTTGATTACAGGAATTTCAGACAAAAAAAATTCTTTATAATTTAATTCAAAATACTTAAAATTGGTAGAAAAAAATTAATTATTACGCACCATCCATGAACCAACCAGCATCACATGAAATATAGCTTTTGCAGATTTGAAGGTTCATGTCTGTCAAAACCTGCACCACTTCTAGAAGGAGACCCTCCTTGTTAACGCTATCTACCTGAAATCAAACAATGTTATATATCTAAATCTTTCAAAATAATACTAGTCTTTTCAGAATAGCAGGATTTTAAAACATAATCCTTTTGGAGTTGCAGTTTTTTTCTGAAGTTTTGTGAATGACAGATTATTGAAATTTTGTGATAAATTGTGGTAGTTCATCCATAAAATGAAAATCCGACACAAATATTCTATCATATATGAATTATTTCGAAAACATATTATTATAAGATGTCTGATATTAGATTACAATATTGGATTTTCATTTCAATATTGGTATTACATGTGTGGCCACAGTTCAGGTCATTTTTTGTCAAATTCACCCTAAAAAAGCTGCAGCTGAAATTACTGTCACAGACTCTTTTTCAAAACCTTGGTAACAACATCAAAGTTTCTGGTATGACAACATGATGGCAGATCAAAAACATAATTTGTTTTTGGTAAAAATATTAAAAAGACAATTTGTTTTGTTACATTATTGTAAGTAAGGTTCGTACCTTCACCACTGTGCATCCTTTCATGCTTTCATTGTCGATGCAGACTTGGCAACTTCATGGAAAAACAAATTAGCATGTGTAAGTTGTTGAATAGAAAATTCAAATTTTGATTGTGTAATTGATGAAATGAAGCAAATTTGAAGAAAGTAATTAATGAGAAGAGTTTGAATAATGAATGAAGAATGACTTACGGTGGACCATATATTCTTTCTGGGAGAGTATCAAAATCAGGATCAAAGTAAGGCCAACAAACGCTATTATTCATGGTGAAGTGCAGAATAAAGAGTTAATTAACTCTTAGAAAGTGCTGATATTGAGGCAAATTTTGAATGGGGCGAGAGAAGAAGAATGAATGAGAAGGTTTTAATTTGTTGATTGTTCGTATGAACATCACAACCATTCATAGCTCATGGCAAAAACAAAACACAAAGTGAAAAACTAAGCACGTTCGTGAAGAGGGTAGTCAAAATTCACCAACAAAAGGAGTTTCTAGATCAGCATAATTAAACGTTGAGCCTAAAATGTAGGAGTTTGTATTTATGGAAGTTTTATTTCTAATTTTGAAACCAAATACAAATTGATTACCTCAATATAGATAAGAAAATAAATAATATTTAGTCTACAAACAAAATAAAAAGAAAAAGAAAAGTCTATACTCGTTTCATGCAGGTTCAATTTTGGGTCCTTAACTTAATTAGAGTTAGAATTATCCCTTAAGAAACTGAATTACATATTAATGGTAGTTTCATATTCTAAATTCTATTATGTGGGTAAATCAAAATATCATGGTTGTTTATTACGAAGTGAACTTTAATCATAACTCAACCTATAAGACCGGCTCAATGAGGTGAGATTTGCACCCATTTATATACTATGAAAAACTCTAATATCTAGTCGATGTAAGATCTCCAACACACTCCCTTCACGTCGAGATTGCCAACTCGTGCGTGAGAGTATAGGCCCAACACAAAGACTCACTAAGATAGATTCAAAATGACTCTGATACCATATTACGAAGTGGACTTTAAGCCTAATTCAACCCCATAAAACTAGTTCAATGAGATGAGGTTTGCACCCATATATTATGAAAGACTCTAATCTCTAATGGATATGAGATCTCCAACATTGTTTTCACCCTAATGTTATTAACTGAAAGTGGATGCAACAAAAAAAGTAACAAAGAATCAAAGTGATGAAAACTAGTATGCCACTTAATTAATTATTCTTGTAGGGATTGACACAGTTATCACGTGTGTTTGTTAGAAGATTAATTATGGAAGATCATTTTTAGTCAATATTATTAAACTAAATTAAAAGTATTACTTATTTAAAACAAACTAAATATGTTTTAAAACTTAACAGGAAAGTAAAATACCAAAGAAAATATTAGTATCTATCTACAACCAACAACATTGTGAGTTTTAGAGCATGAGAAGATTAGAAAGAAGATGATGAGAGAGAAAAGAAGAACAATCTTACATGGAAAAGAAAAGAGTGTTTGACCAGCCAAGATTATTATAAGTGTTAAAAAAAATGCCCATAGAGAAGTTTCCTCTCTCCAAAACAATTTAAAACACGTGATCTATATAAAACAATGATAACTTGATACTAATTATATTGATTTGATATTTAAATAAATGATTTTTTATTATAATATAGTATTTTATTTTAAAAAATCAATATAAAATAATTATTTTTAATATTTGGAGTGTGAAATATAATCGGTATAAAAACATGAAGAAAACAAAATGCTAATGATTTGGTGGGTCCCCTTCATTGCCAATGTCTTCAAGATTAACTTCAAAGTTATGCAAAGTTTGTGGAACACATAAATCATACAAAAGCAATCCAAAGGTTAAAGGTACAAAAGTCAACTAACTCATCTAAAAAACATACACACGTTTCCACATATTTTTCTCCTCCTATGTTTTAGCTTCTTAATCAATAAACAAATCATAATGTTACAAATATTTGCTTAATTAAGAAGCAAGCACACCCTTTATCCTTTTTTGGCAATTACACACAGGATTGACAAATACGAGGGCAATGTTTTTGTTTATTGTGAAGTTTGAGAAGTTCCTATTTTAAAAACCTACGAAGTCTTGAGTTTCAATTTTGTAATATGCATGATGCATGCATCCTTACACTTCAGAAGGTCTTCAACTTCTCATTTTCCTTACCCTAAATGCATACCTCACATTTTCAGATTTAAAACTACTTTTGAAAAGTCGTGCATGATTTTTGTTATGCAACAATTAATATCATGAAATGTGTTCATATTGATACTATTGAGTTACGCTTCCCATCATGATACTAATGTGTTCATATTAAAACTGAATCCTTTGAGGTTCAAGCAACATCACGAAAGAAATTATACAAATTCATTGATGAATCATTTATCGAAATAGTAAAATTTTCACCTAATTATTTCAGGACAGAGAGTAAGGCACTTGAGTAATTGAGTGGAACAAAATAAATTGATTCTTGATGAGTAATCCATTCCAAATACAATAAAAAGTTTAAATTTATAATATTAATTAGACTATTAAACATTATTTTAAGTAACATGGTGGAAATAACTAATGAAAGTATTTTTTTATTACAATGAATAAATTAAATAAATTGGAGCATTTAATAGATGTTTAAACCCGTATATAAATCAACATATACTAATGTTTCTAGACAGACTTATATACAAAATAACAGACAACAAAAATTCAGGAGAGAACTTTAGTGAATTCTTGCATCATACCTCCTAATATGAACATCCATACCATACCCTATATTCTACATAAAAGCCCCTACACCACCCTAAAAAACTCACTTCCAAAACCATATTGTTGACACAACTTTGATCATATAAACATAAAAAGAGATTGAGATGTGTGATTTTTATATTGTTTTTGTTTATCTATGTAGACATAAGTTTCTCGATATTTAATAAGTTATTCTCTAATTAAAAGGAAATAATTAAATTAGTGAGATTTCTTCGTGTAAAACTAGAAGCTCAGAAAAAAGAAAGAAAGATGAAAATGATGTGACAGTTTTTTTTATTGACAACAAATAAATCAGGGTATTTAAGGGATATCCAATCCTTATATAAAAATTGAAACTTGTAGTATGAACCCTCCAAAATTTAAAATGATAACCAAAAGAACAACAAGCCCCCAAACATGAGTGGAAACAACTAACATACAAAAATACATCTTTAAACAAGACTAACTAACTATTATTTTGTCGGCTCAATTAACCAATAATTGGGTCAGTAAACCCAACCATTATTCCACCAACCCATATACTACTTCACCAATATAATTTTTTTTTTTATGAAAATTTAGTGTTTCCAAAAGCATTCTATACATTTAGTCTTGTCCAAAGATAATGTGAGGTATCATAATCTTTTGGATGAGGTATCACAATTTTTTCCAGCAGTATGGACATCATAGTAACATGATGGGCAATGGGAGAGGATTAACAACGTGGGGAGGACAACTTTTGTTCTGTCATAGTTAGATAGTTATGTTTGACTTGTGGATGCAATTTTTGAGGTAAAATCATGGCAAGGCATACCACTTTTGTGAACAATTGTTTTTTTGCATGAAGTATAGCCTAATCAACAATCAAACCACATACATACTAGGTAATTCTGATACATAATTGAAGTGATCACTACTGCAAAAAAAATGCTTTTAGACAATAGTTTTTGCTATCTTTAGACAACGATTTTAAAACTGTAGTCTATGAGCACATCGTCTATAGTTTTGAATTATAGACGATAGTCAAAGAATCGTTGTCAATTACATAAATATAGACGACGATTATTAACACACACGCACACAAACATACACGCACATACACATGCACACACACGCACAGACGCGCACACACGCACCCACACACAACACACACACACGTACACGGACGCACACACGCACACATATATGGTCCAATGAAATATATATGGTCCAATAAAATACTACAATACAAAATAAGTTGATATTAGTGTTTAAAGTACACATGATTTATTATAAACAATAATTAAATATGATTATTTGCTTCCAACCTCTGTTAACGACAAGTCTTGTAATGAAAACCATACATTGCATAACATAGTAGTCACGCAAGTAACTTTCTAGTTCTTTATTACACTACAATTCCAATAAAACTAATTTTGGAATTCTTGGATCTTAATTCATGAATAAGGTTAAATGAATGTATGACGGTTAAGGACAAAGATTTGGTTGCAATTGAGGCCAAGACTAAGGGTGCGGATATGGTTCCTATTTTTGTTGGCTAACGATCATGTAACGTTGAGTTTAAGTTAATGTAATGTAATGTTTTGTTTGTATGGTTATATAACGTGTTTGATGGTAATGGATTGTACGGTCCTTCTTGTAATGTTCATTGAGGTAGATATACCTCAAACTTTAGAGATTAGAATATACTCAAATGCTCCTATTTATTAGTTCTATTCTGATAAAAAAAATTAATTTTAAAATGATTTCTAAATTAAAAATTAGCCGTTAGTATTAATTTTTTAAATGTCTAAAATAATTTAACTTACATATATATAAAAAAAATTGTACTTAGGAGGGACATTTGAGATAGAAACTATTCTCTTACCAGTTCTGATAATTTGTTTGATATATATATTAAAATTTGCTATTAACATTTACTCAAAATATTGTGACACAAATATTTCTTCTTTAAAAGTTTCATTATATATTATATATGACGTCACAACATTTGTTAGTTTATATTAATAATATGAAAAGGTAAATAGTTTATTCAGTAAATATATCATAAAAAAATTATAATCTTGGTGTAAATTTTTAATTGTGTTAATTTTGTTTTAACTCTTCTAATCTTTAGTAATTATTAGGTGTGTTTATTATAACGAGAATTAACATTAATATATGCAACTAACGTTGAAATAATGACTAAGGATTTTAAATAAAAGGTTCACTCTTAAAAGGTTAATGGTATAATAATGTTATTAAAAATTCTTAATGAGATTATAAATTAAGGTAAGCAGAAATCGAAAAAGTTTATTTACAAAGTGAATAAATTTAAAAACAAATAATTATTTATGTTTAACCAAATGACGATATTGTTCCTTTGAAGAGACTCCACCGTTTTATATTACGTTATTAGTTGCTAAAAAAATTTCAAAGAAACATGTGCTATCCTTTGGTAAAACGTGGCTTCGCCAATGCAAAGAATTCAGCTGCATCACTAAATGTGGTGGTCCAACATATTTGAGAAAGACTCCTCCATAAACATTTCACACTAGGGTTTCTGAATATTGTTTTTTTTGTGTGGAAATTTCCTTTCCCATTGCTGAAAGAGACTGTGCCACACTTGATAGTAAACTAGGCTGGTAGAAAATGAGAATATTCAGATTACTAACGAAAGTGAAATCTCATCAAACCATTTCGTATTGGTTTGAGGTTTTGTACGTTGAAATGTGGTCATTGTTCTGCTCACAAACTAGAGAGACAATGATGAGGAAACAAAGAATGTCTGGTAATAATATTCAGAAATGGCTTTGGTAAATTAGTGAGAGTCACGGGTTAGTTCTTGAATGTTCTTTTGCATGACACTGTATTTGTTTAGGGGTCCTTTGATTTGTTGAGTTGCGATCGTGACTTGCCATCGAAGAAGTGTGTCAAATAAGAGGTTAATCGATGAGTTATTTGATCAAAAGTAATTGTGTTTAAAGTGAGTGTGACCACTCCAACAATGACTTATTTGATCAAAATCAATCGTAATCTTATTTAAAGTGAGTGTGACCACTCCAACAATGGTGATAAAAAAATAAATAATAAAATAAAATAAGATACTTTAGGGATGTTTCAACACTTATATAGAAAAACTTAAATTAAATTTCTTAAGACCTACCAGTTAGGGATCCAACAGACACTACTAGATTGACATAGATAGTGTAAGAGACATGAATGCAACAAAATACAATTACATCAACTCTTCAAAAGAATCACATTCTCATCAAAAAAGACAAAATATTGCAACAACTAAACAGGTTCTTTGTCAGCAAGCAGAAATAAGTCAAAAACTTTAAAACCATAAACATCAAGTCGTGAGAGAGATACGGAAGCCAAAGAATCTGCACAAAAACACACCATAACTTCCAAACTTGGACAAAACATTAAACATGAATCATCGAACATCAATTTCTCTAATATCTTATACAACATGAAGGTTCTAAACACCAATCCGAGTAAGAGAAATCCGTCAATCTTTCCTTTACCGTAACTCAAGACCAAGTCTTCCTTTGTACCATAATTAAAACCTCAATTAGATCAACTCGCCCATTCTTAAAAACAACTTTATTCCTATGATTCCAAATTTCACCTAGAATACCTACCCAAATCCCCCCCAAGCACCTAACAGAAACTTGCTTCAAACCAACCCCCAAATTCTCCAAGAAATCCTACACTCAAAGAAGAGATAACATACCATCTCCTCTTCCACACCGCACAAAGGACAACGGTCACACACTAGAGAAATATCACGTCTCAGAAGATTGTCCTTAGTGGCGATTGTATTAGTTAACGCCCTTCAAACCGTAATTTGTGTCGAAGGTAAGGTATTTAGCTTTCAGAACTTTGCAAAAAAAAAAGTCCCAGTACACTGTAGACTCATCCCCCGAAAGAAAATTATAAGTTGCCTTCACAGAGTAGTTCGTAGACTCTACATCCCCAATCTCAATACTCTCTACTAACTTCTTCTTTCCCGCCTGTTTAACCACCCCTATTGGAATTAACCACTAGACCAGACAATTTCTTTGGTTATTAATAATATTAATAATAATAAGTATAATAAAAATCATAATAATACTAAAGAATTTGTTTGTAGTATTGGTTAAATTTTCTTTGATCACTGAAGGAATCTGGTTTTGAATCTCATCCACCGCAATTTTTATTTTATGGTGCTAAAGTGGCATAATGATGTCTAACATAAAAACTTTTTATAAAAAAATGATAATTATTTCTTCAACTTTTAAAAATGTATGAATTGAATCCTTCTTCATTTAGTGATTACTTTCTATAGTCATAAGAATGATTAAATCTTATATATTTTTTAAGTTTGAAGACAGGTTTATCATTTTTAAAGTATAAAATCAAAATCAAGTTGATAGGAAAAATAGAGACAAAAACTATACTTTTCTCTTAAAAAATTAATTAAACTCATAATTTAGAAAAAAAAAATGTTGAAGGGTGTTAACAATGCGAACTTATCTATTTGTTTTAATCGTCCTGTATTTGGTTAAAAAAAGGAATTAAAATAGAGTTATCAATAAAGAATTACAAACTAATTTTATGAGGTCGTTACTAGAATTTTTAAAATCATAAATGCAAATTAAACCTAATTACCCCACCAAAATTTTTCACAAGAATTTGAAATACCAATTTAACTCTGAAAAAAACCCTCAACCATTCCATTTATAACATCATTAAAATTTTCTCTCCCATTTGTATGGTTAGACGTAGAGGAATGGACGAGGATGTTGGAACGATATTCACTCATTTCTTAACCTAGCAAGACAAAAATGGTAGAACAAGAGCACGTGGGCACAAGCACACCTCTAAGTACCATAATGGATTCTCATATCTTTGCCATGGTTGTCACCAACTTTAGTTTACTCCATTTTCCTCCACACAATTTCACCCATTATAGTCTATTACACCATGGCATTTATGCAAGAGATAAGATTCCACACAATGTGTGATCCAATTAATATTACAATGTCTTTTGATATCAAATTATTATTACTAAATTATTCATAAATATTTAATCTCTATTCGTATTTCGTATGAGAAATACCTTAATAACTCTATATCAACTAAAAATAATAATAAATTACAATATATAAATAGGTAATCCAATTAATATTACAATATCTTTTGGTATCAGATTATTATTATTACATTATTCATAAATGTCTAGTTTTATATTCAAAATGTTCATATTTCGTATGAAAAGATTATCCATAAATGTCTAGTTTTATATTCAAAATGTTCATATTTCGTATGAAAAGTATGTTAGTAATTTTATTTCGACTATAAATAATATTAAATTATAATATATAAATGAAGACAAATTTTCTGTTGCAAAATTTATTTTTTAATATTACACAAAATAAAAGTTATATGAAAACCTATTTCTCAAAGATTTAGTTTTTTTGAGTTATTTAAAAAAAAATTATTACTAGAAAGGTAATTTACATTAATCTTATGTATTACTCTCTTTTAATAATGATATGTCTTCATCGTTTGGTGTTGAAGTGTAAAGACAAATTTTCAAAGTTGTAAACAAAGTACACATCTTCTCTTCTCTTGACAACAATGAATAAAGTTTCATCCTCAAACACATATAAAGTTTGACAACATCGTTCACTTCCTTACATTTATATTCTACTTCTTTACCTTGCACCTCTTTTTAGGAAATATACTCAACATATTTCATATATATATATATATATAAGAGATTAAGACATTACTTTTAATCTAAAAAAATTTAAAGTTATTAAGATTATGAATTTATGTGATTTTTTTACTTATATATTATTGATCTTGTTATTATTTCTTAAACTAAAACTTTCTGCTTACATTTATATTTCCAAAAATGGCTTTCTGCAGTTGGACCATATAAGCATCTGAAATTGTTAAAGCAGACAGCCAGTAAATGGAGCAGATAAATAGAAATTTCTAATAATAATTCTTGAATTGAATTATTTGGGTGTTTTATTTGACATCATTACTTTGTAGTTATTATAAAATAATGAATTTACTATAAATGTTTGGTACTTTGTTATTCTCTTATCCAGAGAATCTTGGTACAATTTTGTAGGTTATAGTATATTGTTGTGTTGCTTTTGTCTTTTGAAAGGTATATATGATTCCAGCTATTAAATTAAACGTGTCATGTTTTATGACTTTCTAACATCTACAATGCTTGTTGGTTAGCGATAGAGGAAAACCTTAATCTTAATTATAAGCTAATCATGAATATATAGCCATTAGACTACTTAATTTATTTAGGGTTGGCATCGAAACATACATAATATATTGGACGAAGTTCTTACAACTTGTAGAAGAAAAAAAGAGTTAAAATAAGCTTATATAAGTTAAACATTTAAATTTAAATATATATATATAATACAAATTACTTACACATGAATTAATTATAGTTTATGAAAAAAAAACTAATTTTAAGTTTTTACTTTTTTTTTTTTGAAAGTGCTTGTGAAGAATTATGTTCATTTAAATCCTAAAATTTGTTACAATGAACTTCGTTAAAATTAGTTTATATATAAACTAAAAATAAAAATTTATTACAAGTTAATTTGTACATAAGTTAATTTTAACTTTACATAAATACCTTTATGGTAATATTATTTATTTATTTATTTATTTTATTTTTCTCAATAAAATTTTATTCTTAAATTTTCTGTAACATGTTAGACAATATGATCTTCTTGAATTCTGAATTTTGTCAAAAGAAATTGTTTTTAGCACTTGTTAAAACTCAATTATTTTATTTAATTAGAGTTCTTAAATTAGAGTTCTTAGTTAGTTTGTCTAATTCTAATCAATATCTTGTTTGCTTAATACAAGATATAGAAGATAAACATTTCTTGAGTAGACGTTTGGAGACAAGTGAGATATTGACTATGTTAGTAGACAAATGAGATATTGAATACGTACTAGACGCTTGTTTTGCTGATAATATCTTGTTCAATTTGATCGACACTTTTTGATTAAGTTCAACTCTGTGAGAGAATTGAAAGAATGACAATCTTAGGATAAGAAAAATGAATTCAGTGGTGAATGAACTTAAGAGTCAACCTGCTACCTTTATCATTTTTCTATTCTTTATTCTATCTTTTTTTTCTAAACAATCTCAATCCCTCTTTTTCTTTATTATTATTGCTAACTTTTATTGCTTGTAGATAAGTTTTGAATACTATTTGACTAGATTATCAATTGAATTCATTAGGAAATGACTTTGAATTAACTGACCTTATCTATACTATTATCTTTTTAGTCTTAGACGGTCTAGCATTGCGTTAGACAGTCTATACTAAAACTCTTTTAAATATGTTGAGGAACGACATCAATCTGGGAAAAAGGATAAAGGTAAAATTTAAAGCAAGATAAACCTTGATAAGCTTCATGTTGCTTAAGGGGGGACAAAAGCAAAGAGGATAGAAAAAGATCATCTTAAGCTAGAGAAGAGCTTATTTAAAGGTTCCACATTGTTTAACCGACAATGTTTGTTTGAGGTGGAGCTTCAAAGAAGAAGAAGACAAAGATGAAGGCTTTAAATTCTTTTGTTTCTTCTAATTTATACTTTATCTTATTTATATTGAAAATATTTTATGAAAACCTAATATGATGAAAATGGGTTTTGGAAAATGTATTATTAAACTTTATTGTTTTAAGCACCATAAAAAATGGAAAAAATCGTTAGATTCAAGTTCAAAGGACCCTCTGTTTGGTTTTAATTGTGTGCTTAAAAAACTAAGTGTAAAATAATTTGTTATCAATATATATATATATATATATATATATATATATATATATATATATATATATATATATATTTTTTTTATATCTTTATATAAAAAAGTTGTGTTTATATAAACAATATTTTTTTATTTTTTTTTTTTT
>Ga0123342_1000544_pt1 | contig 60009 bp, 32 predicted proteins | sample Turbeawhitnodule_FD_89960 | JGI IMG/M metagenome (GOLD analysis project Ga0123342, IMG submission 89960) | Root nodule microbial communities of legume samples collected from Mexico - Turtle bean Mexico white nodule | ecosystem: Host-associated > Plants > Roots > Nodule | place: Mexico: Nepantla... | reverse complement strand
GGATAAATGATTGTTGCTTTTGTCCAGCTTCACGAAAGAACTTGTATAGTGCAAGTGGTAACTGACTAATTGCTTATGAGAAAATAAAGAGGCATTATTCTCTCACATCTCTGAGTGTTATCCACTGGCTTTTATGTTTTTAAATTCTGAACTGTTAATTGTTCAATAACTGATTATCAACTAGATACTTTTTCTCCAACGTTCCTCGTTTGTATTACAGAATCCAACTTCGTTACAGATTTGCAAGTATTTTTCCATGTTAATTCCTCTATTTTTGTTGTTTTTTATAAGATTCACCCGATATTGAAAATAAACTTAGTGCATCTCTTTAGGATTCCATAGTTTGTTTCTTATTAGGAAACATGGCCTTTCATCTCGATGTCCACAAATTTACATGTCCTTGTGCATTTGAGTAGCTTAATGCATGTTTACTCATTTTGCAGTTGGTATATTCATGTTTGACAGTCCATTGAATTTGATGTCATTGCTATGCTCTATTTTTGACTTTAAGTTAACACTGCCTTCCTTTGTGATCACACTGATACCTACAACTGCATTTGCTCAATAACTGTCGTAAATTCCTAAGTAAATGGTATATTGAATAATATATAATCGTTTTACATGCACTTTACAGGTTAATGGATCACTTGCAAGGAAGGCTATTAGAGAACTGATGGCTAGAGGTTCAATCAGGATGGTGTCTGCCCATGCAAGTCAGCAAATTTACACCAGGGCAACAAACACCTAAATGTGGAATTGTTCCTAGGTTATGGAGTACTCTTAGGAATAGTGAAGTATGTTCTTTTGAAGTTTGAGGATGCATCTCATACTAGCTTCTCAGTTCTAGATTGTTGCTGAATCCAGGCTGAGTTTGTATTTTTGGTTTCCTTCCATGTTTGATGTTTTAAAATATTCTGAGTCTTATTTTTACATGTTTTGTTTTGTTTGCTTGAATAGTTAATGTGCCGGAGATTCTTTCTGAACAAAACCAATTGGAAAATGTTTGTGCCGGATATTTAGTAATTTGTGTTTTGGTGGGGTTGGTAGAGTAGGTTACTACTTGTGTTCAGTTAATTACATTTAGAATAATTTTTTAGCTGTTAAAATCAATTCTGAAAACTTGATCAACGTTTTTTCAAATGTGATGTAAAGGACTTTCTAACTGATAAGGTACAACGTTATGTATTGTGTAATTTTACGTTAGCCATATCCCAGCTAATGACAACGTTTTTGAAGCATTGCAATTTAAAGCATAACTTTAAAGTATAAAATAAGAAATTATAGTTTCTGCCTAATTGAAATAAAGCATAGATAATCATCGACCTTTGTTCTAATTAATGAGGAAAATGTTTTTTATTGATTTGTTTACGAAAATCAGCGAACCGTAGTTGTTTCAGTTCATTTTTCCTTTGCTTATTTTGCCTCCTCTTTGAGTCCTATTAAGTTTGTGAAGTGAAAGTGTAAAACTATTCCAGTTGTTCTTGCATGTGCATGTATGCAAGCTGACGTTACTGGCAAATTGTTGGCTATTACGGTGCTCCTGCATGTATTGAAATCTCCTGTGATTCACCTATTGTCAATTTATATATGTATTAACCGAATTACTATGGTCCATTTATATATATAACTATGGTCCATTTATATATCTTGTTACGTCTAAGAACATGAATCATTACCTTGTAAGAAAAAATCTCTCAATATTTGAATTTTCCATATGCTCCTTTCATGACCACAACACTAGTCATAGGTATTAAAGAGTTCTTTTGAGAAAAGTTTTTTCATGTACACATTTGCATATCAATTTTTTCTAACGTCATGGCAAATTTTTTTCTAATATTTGCAAACCCTAATCAAAATTAATTGAGTCACTTGGCTAAACATATTAAACAACCGTTTCTCTATTACATTGGTGTCAAGATCCTCGTCGTACAAAGAGGTATTCTCAAAGTGCGTACCATTTAAGAAGCAGAAATCATCACCACTATTATTTTTTTTATAAAAATGGAGTCCTAATCGAAACACACCAGAATACCACTTGGAAAAAGAGACTAGGAATATTTTTTTTGTTTTGATTTTAGAATATTGCTCCGTGCAAAAGGGAACACAAGTGCCAATGGTTATGCTTTATGTTGATGTGAATCTGTTTAGACTCGTGGGTGGTCCAATCTTGCTGTAGTGTGACGATTTGCTGATAAAGAACATACATTTATATAGATGTTGGTTCGTACTAGCTCAATATCCTTGTCAAACTTGTCTTGTACGTCAGCAATGACATTTTGGATCCTGGGTTCATTCCTTTGGAGGATAGTCTCCACATGGGTTTTGAGAGCTTCAAGAGTTGTGATCTAGGTAGGGTTCTATGATGGACGTCAAATGTTCTTACTTGAAATGAGTTGGAATCATCCGAGATGAATGTATAAGCTGTTTAAGCGAGTTGACCTCTTTGTTGAACGTTGTCGAGCTTTGATGTAGAAAGTGATGATTTATTCGTAACATTTTTTTCCTACACTCAAGTTAGTAAGAGTTTAAAAAGATATAATAATATTTAAGTCAACATATGAAATTGAATGTATTCTTCCTAAAGAATAAAATTATATTTATAATTTTTTAGAATTAATAAAATATGAATAGGGTGATTACCAAATATTAGAGTGATTTCTATAACAAAATATTAGACTGATTCTCTCAATTTACATATGGTTTAACCCAACTATTTTGATATTATATTCTCAATATTAATATTTTGATATTATGTAATGCATTGTCATTCTGAGTTGAGGGTTTGGAGCCAGGAATTGATGGCCTTGAAAGGCCACTCATTAGGACAAGAGTTTCCCTTCTCAACATCTATAATCACTGAAAACAGTTTTACCTCAATGAGCATTGACTATATCACATACTTGTACATGAGTGTAACTAAGATTTTACTAATGATTATATATTATCTAACACTCAAATTCTAGCTGTTATGTTTATCTTTCATTTCCTCACCTCTTTCCCTCGAATAGATTTATATTCTACCTCCCATATATCATTCTTCCTTTAGGGATATCTCGTCTTCTTTGGAAACAAGTACGACAAAAGAGTTTAGATTTTAAGAAGTTTGAGGCATTAACGTCTAAATAATTTGACTAAAACGTGTTTAGTATGGTTAATAATTAATGCTTTCGTTTATTTAAAGTGTTCAAACCCACATGGTCTTTGGGATCAATATCGAAGCTGATCAGGTTGCTTGATGAATAACGATTAAAATCTATTACTGTCTTGTTATGAGGAAAATTAAATCAATAAGCACTTTCCTTGTGCTATCTTTGTACATAATAGAAAGACAGAAAAGCAAAATCCATGATACATTATCACCGTCAGAACTGAAATTGTGCTACAAACAATAAGAAATTATTTGGCAATAATACTTCAGCAACTATCTCATAAATAATAATTCCACACAATCAGGGGAAAAAATCCATCACTTTCGTTGTACATGATCCCTAGTATATGTAGGAAGATCTTAATAGATAACTTGCAAAATAATGAGGCAAGCCTGGGATCCATTATACAAGATCTCTTGAAGAAGAACACGAGTCAAAACTTATGTGTTCAATTAAAATCATAGTCGCCCTTAAATAATTTTATTGTTTTTTTCCTTATGTTTATGTGTATATCTGCATTATTTTGCTTGTAGATGGGGTGAATTATGTCCTCACCACTCCTTATGGTATTGTAGTACCTTGTTTACTCATTTCCTTTTAGGATATTCTGTAATATAATTGAACTTTTTGTTGAATCACTTTATGTGTGATGAAAATGTTCAGTCACAACATTCACATAATAAAAAGATAAACACCTAGAGTTCTGTTCAAAGACTTATTAACATAAATAGACTTAATTGAGCTTTTGTCTATTTTTGTTGAATGGTTTTATATCTGTCAATCGGGGATCTACATTTTGTAAAATGGTAACTGTTTTTCTTATACAGAAAGTGAGAAGAAAAGTGTTTGGTAATTGGTTCTCAGAAAATAAGAAACTTGAATGGTAAATTCTATTATTCCACATTCATATATGAATCAGACCACTATGAATAGGATAGGAGTAATAAAATGTGGTGGTTGCTATTTCATTGTAGCTGGGCAGGGTATGATTAGCTACATAGATGCATGCACATAAACATCAACAAATCAATTATGACTTTCGGAACTCTGCATCAACATTATAATCAAGATATGACCAACCAATGTCTGAATATTAAGAGATACCCCTCAAACAATTTTGTTTATGTCTCAAACAAAACTGGTATTTATAATAGAATTGGTTTTCCTCCTGCAGACAAAAAGTCTGAGTAATATTGCTCACCCCAATAGCTTGCCCTCGTGTAGTTCACAGCTTAAGATTTTATATCTTGAACCTGTAATGATGGAGGAGATATGATATCTACAGCAGATGCCATATTCATGTGATTTACAAAATTAAAAATTGTGGAATGAGTTGTGAAGCTTGGTTCGTGGGAAGCATTCAGCAAACAATGCTGTGCTAGCACTAAGATGATAAGATCCAAATTAAGATAATCCAGTTGCATGCTCACTCTGTAACATTTGAATAAAAATATTGTTCATGCCTATTCAATTAGTTCCCTCTCTCTCTATATATATGTGTGTATATATATATTGAGCATAATACTGGAAGTACTAACCAGAGGTTTAGAACAACTTAACTACCTTTTCTTTGAGAAGAAAAAATGGCAATCGTTGAAACAAACACAGAGAGCTCTCTGCATCTTCGCAGCAACAGCTTGCCCTCTACACCTCACCCCTTTACATCACAATTTGAGGAGAATTTGCACAGATTGAAGGATTCTGAAGGCACCTCTTCTTCAACGTCATCTTCAATAAACTACAAACTTGATGCCTTGCAAGATTTGCATGAGTGTGCTGATAAGCTTCTCCAATTGCCAATCACTCAGCAAGCCCTGGCACGAGAATGTAGCAGCAAATGTGTTGATGAACTATTAGATGGATCTGTGAGGATCTTGGATATCTGTGGTACAATTAAAGATTGCCTACTGCTACAAAAGGAAAGCATGAATGAACTTGAGTCATCTATTCGCAAGAGAAGAGATGCTGAAGCAGGATTCACATTTGAGAGTGGGAAATACCTGGCCTCTAGGAAACAGATAAAGAAAGCAATTCGGAAGGCCTTGAGAAGTTTGAAAGGATTCAACAATGAGCTCATGAATTCTACCTCAAATAAAGGCAATGAGGCATTATCCATGATCAGCATCTTAAAAGAATCAAAAGTAGTCACCGTGAGCTTATTAGAATCCTTCTTGTTGTTTATCACTGGCTCAAAGGAACAACCTAAACAGAATAGGTGGTCAATAATCTCCAAGTTGGTGAAGCCAAATAGAGTGGCATGTGATTCTCAAGAAGCAGAAACAAATGAATTTGAAAAGGTGGATGCTGCTTTGATGTCTCTGATCAATCACAAGCCTTCATCCATTGATAATTTCCAAAGCCATATGGAGAATTTGGAGATGTTCATTCAAAATCTAGAAGTAGGAGTTGAATGCCTCTCTAGGCAACTAATTAGAACTAGAGTTTCTCTACTCAACATCTTCAACCACTAGCCAAAGAAAAAGTGTTTTCCCCCATGACAAACTCATACTTGTACATATATATGATCAATGAAAAAGGTTAACATGTTTTGAGCTATTAGATTATATCTCAATCTTTCTACCCTCCATATCTCGACTATTTTTATTCATTGCTAGAGAACAGGCAATTTTATTTATCCCCCCCCACTCCCTTCTTGATTATCAGGTTTAGAATGATCCTGCAAGAATTGAAAAACAGGAAAAAAAAAACTAAAAAATAGCTTCTCTCTCAACAGAAAATGAATAATTATCTCAGGATTTAGTCAATGATGTTTTCGCTTACTCACAGTATAGTGTGTATTGTTATGGATTGGGAAAGAAATGAACCTAACTCCTAAACCCATATCAGAGAAATATAATTTCATAGAATTGATGCAATGCATTTTGTTTATTCTTTTTTACAAATTTTATTCCCAGTTCTATATGTATTTGTTTCTTAAATCACTTGTGAATATTACTTGTTTTATTTGCAGTTCTCAGTGTTAAACTAATCTGTGATGATAACGGAGAATACTATTGCAATGTAGAAGCGGACAAGGAAAATTGCTCACAAAAACAAAGAATCACGTGTGCATGCATGGATCACTGACTTATAATTTGAAGAACAAATAAATCAGTAGTTACTAAACAATACTTTTTATTTAATTACCGAGACTGAACTGTGAGTTAGTTTTGACGAGATTTTTGTCATCTTATTGTTTTTCCTAATCAAACTTTGCAATACTAAGAAATACAACATTGGTTAGTAGGACTTTGTAGCACTCATAGAATAAGATCAAACTACCATTTTGTCTGTTTCCCTAGTTGACAGGCTGTTGTATTCCTTGAACTTGAGCACTCAATTATTTGATAAACTTTTCCTTCTCAAAATTCTTGATTCACAACGTTTTTTGGTATATGAACGTGTATAGTTAACTGATATAGAAAAATGAAAATAATGCATGAACATGGCCATCTAGGTGCGGCTCACCATTGACATCTGATGATTGAAAATAGAAAAAGATTATTTTTATCCTTGACTCATTTTTGTTAGCAGGCAAGTTGAGAATAATTGGTATTACAAATAGAACACCTCCTTCTCCTACAGACAGAAGACTCAATTATGATGCTAAGTCCACAATGGCTCCTCTTCATTTTCCTTTCCATCCATGCTAGATACATTCATGAGATTCTCAAGTCATATTTTGTGGGATGAGTTGGTAAGTTTGGCGTGTGGGAAATATGGACTAAAAAATGCTGTGTGGCACCTCCAAAAACCAAATAATAATGGACTTGGCATGCCAACTTGGTGACATTTCCTAAGAAAAACATTCATCTTGTCTCCAGCTTCAAAATATGTGAAGTGAAAGAGGGTAAAATAAAGAGTAGACCAATTATAAATACTGAAATTGAACTTCCAAATATATAATGGAGGTTGGTAGTCCTATAATTTTTTGGACATTTAAGTTGGACCTTTAATGCTGAAAATAAATATGAATTTCACCTCATAGAGTATATTTTGACATCAATTTAATCCTTAATTTTGCTTGTTTCAGATTTACACAACAAAAAACCAAACTGATGTCCTAAATCTATAGAAGACCAACATGATGACATCCCATGTATCTTTGGATGAGCAATTTGAGTATTTAGTTTGAAAACTATTTGTAATTGAACAAGACACAACTCTATCAGTTGATTACAATCCTTCAACAAAACAGCACTTTTCTCTTAAGATAAGAGCATGTGAAATTGTGAACTTCCTTTCCTTTTCAATTAATGCTGATACGAGGAGTGTTTTGGTAGTGGTTTTTACTTTCTTATACTTGAATTCTATAGCAGTCAGGCTCCAAGCCTATAATTGATGAATGTTTCTTTCTTGTTGCTAATTGTTTCATGTGTTCGCCAATGTCTTCAAACTGCAACCATGTAAATGCAAAGACAAGTCAGCAACTGATCCATAAATCAGAGGGAAGCAACTCAACAAAATATATGTTATATGTTTTCTGATCTGCAACAGTGAATGAGACTTGACCACAAAAGGGAAACCCTATGGAATAATTTATCACCTTCCATCTAGAAAACAAAATAAAGTCTAATGTCGATGTTGCATACTTACCTGCTTTGTGTATTTCTCTTCCAAGCAAGTTCCTTTTTATCAGATATTGTATGGTGCCTGCACCCTCCACCTTTTTAGTCCATGTTTATAAACTAAAGTTGGAAATCGTGTTGTCTTTAGTTCAACAGACAAGTTTGTTGCCTCGATGCTGTTAATAGAACCAGTTTCTCCACTTCAAGACAAAAGCTTCCATTACAATGCATACTCCGCAAATTTAGATTTTTATCAGCAACCTGCAAAAGATACCATTTTCAAACAACCATGTGAGCCTCAAGTAAAAATATTCATGAGTGAGTAGGAAACACAGAGTAAACTATATAATCATAGATCTGAGATTCAAATCAAGATGATATAATTGCTAGCTCATTTGGTGACATCTAGGAACAAAATTATTCTACTTGTCTCCCTCAATTTATTTGCTATATATGGAGCTGATGGAAAATACTAGGACTCAGACTTCAGAACAAGTTGTGCATATCATCTCCTACTTTGGTATCCCGCTATTATCTTCTCTAACAAGAGTAAATGGAAAGAAGCGCAAAGAAGTCTCTGCACATTCGGTGCAACAGTTTACCCTCTTCACCTCACCCACTTTTATCACAATTCCAGGATCACTTGCAGAGATTGAAAGACTCTGAAGCCACCAGAATTTCTCTGTCATCATCTTCAATAAGCCAAAATCTAATTGGCTTGCTTGATTTGCATGACTATGCTGATAAGTTGTTCCAGTTGCCCACTATCCAACAAGCCTTTGCACAAGAATGCAGTGACAAGTGTGTTGATGTTCTGTTAGAAGGGTCATTGGCACTCCTGGATATCTGTAGTACAGCCCAAGATTGCCTCTTGCAATCAAAGGAAAGCATTCACATGGTTCATTCAGTTATTCGAAGAAAGGGTGCTGACACTGAATTCACAGTTGAGGGTGGAAAATACTTGGCATCTAGGAAGAAGATGAAGAAGGCAATTCGAAAGGCCTTAGGAAATTTAAAAGGAAAGAAAAGCGATTTAATGGTTTCTTCCTCAAACAACGACAATGAGGCTTTGTCTATCCTTGGCATGTTAAAAGAAGCAGAAGCTGTCACTGTGAGGTCTTTAGAGTCCTTGTTGCTGTTTGTCTCTCACTCCAAGGGACAATCAAAGCAGAACAGATGGTCAATAATATCTAAGCTGATGCAGCCTGATAGAATAAACTGTGACTCTCAAGAAGACACAAATGAATTTGTAAAGATGGATACAACTTTGCAATCAGTCGTTAGTCACAAGCCTTTATATGTTGAGAATTTTCACAGCCATGTGGAAAATTTGGAGATATGCATTGAAGATCTAGAAGTAGCTGTTGAACACCTTTCAAGGAAACTCATTAAAGCAAGAGTATCCCTTCTTAACATATTCAGCCACTAGTTAGAGAAAAAAAATCTAAATGTTGTATATATGCAGACACCCAAATTCAATTTTTGACCTACAGTTGTACATAGATGTGATTAAAACTTACTAAATACAATAATCAAATGATCAAATTTCTTTCTTTCTCACTTGCTTTCTTTGTTCCTTTCTTTCCTGCTAGGTTGATTGCTTTCTTTATTTCTTTCTTAGCAAATTCTATGCCCATGTGTAAATTCTGTTTGCTTGATTGAACGGGTTGAAGAAAGTGACTGCCACAGTCACCCTTACGAAGTTTCATTCTTTGGAAATTCTTACCTAGGTCTAAATTGCTATTGAATGGACAGAAGAAAGTGAAAAATGAAATCTAGAACAAGGTTCAAAGTGAAATTGTATTGTTTTTCATATTTTAGTTGTACTAGAATGTATTAAGTTATATTGGTTCTAAATTTTTCACATCCTCAGTTGTCGCGTACACAACCAAACATATCTTAAGGAAAAAATAAACCTTTTTTCATTGTAATCCTTAATCAAGCCAATGACTGATATGCCAAGTGGAAGGACTATAGTAGAATGAAGAGGATATAATAATAACTTAATCAGCAACCCCTTCATATCAATTATTAAGCCCACATGGGATTCAAAGTCAGTTTGAAATTGAATCCATATATAGTTCGCTGTCAATGTTACTAGTGCAAATAGGTTGAAGAGTAAACAATAGTCAAAATTAAGTGTATGCACATGTTCCTTTATTTCATGCGCTGAAATTCAATGAAGAACGTGATTTTTGTCTTCCTGTAATGAGGGAAAAGCCAATTAGTTGTCATTTGTCAGTTCCTTATATTAGTATGATTCTTTATTATTAGTTTCTTGTGTTCCGAGCAGTTGCTATTCAGTACAATAGTTCATTTATAACTGCAAGTGATTCATACGATTCCCCTCATGCAACTGATGATTTGCATTTAAGGTTATTCTATTTGCAAAAGGTAATATTGTACCTGCATTTATTGCAGTGAAGAAAGGCCTGGCAATTAGACAATGCCACTCGTGAGTTTGATGCATTGATAACACCAATATGGATTACTACAAGCGTGTGCTAAGAAAAAAAAACAAGTCATGAGTTGGAGTGTTCCTGTGCAAGAAACACTGCATTAACATTACTGAGATCTCCGATAAATCTGAATCTGAATCAGTTAGCCCTTATGGATTTTTGTTGATATTTGATTCCTTCTGTCTCCTGAACTTCCAATATATATTGAGCTAATCTCAGTGGAAAGAAGGTATATCCAAAGACTCAATTGTGTAGAGTCAATCTCAAAGCCTTTCTCTTGTCTGAGAAAATGGAAGTCACCCCTTTTAGCCCAAAATCTCATTCTCATCATCACCAATCTCGCTCAAAGAGCTTGCCCTGTAAACCACACCCTCTTATTCTACAATGCAATCAACACTTGGGAAGTTTAGAGGCTTCAGCTTCAGATGCAACTTCCTCTTCATCATCATTGTTCAGACAAAAATTAACTGGTCTGCAGACTTTGCATGATTCTATTGAAAAGCTGGTTCTACTGCCTCATACTCAAGAAGTCCTAGTCCAAGAGCGTCAAGAGAAGTGGGTAGATGAGCTTTTGGATGGATCTTTAAGGCTCCTAGATGTATGTACTGGTGCAAAGGATGCTCTGCTTCACACAAAGGAATGTGCACGAGAACTTCAATCGATTATGAGAAGAAAGAGGGGAGGTGAAATGGAGGTGGCAGCTGAGGTCAGGAAATTCTTGGCCTCTAGGAAGGTAGTAAAGAAGGCAATCCTCAAAGCATTGGAGAATTTGCAGGCAACTGTGAAGAAAGCAAAATTTTCTCCAAGCAACAAGGACCACCGAACCACAACCTTGGCTAACTTGTTCAAAGATGTGGAAGTAATCACTCTTTCCATATTGGAGTCCCTGATGAACTTCATCTCGGGATCAGCACAACCCAAACCAAGTAAATGGTCTTTGGTTTCCAAACTAATGAACAACAAAAAGGTCACTTCTACACAAGAATCAGATCAGAATGAATTTTCCAATGTGGATGCTGCATTGCAATCGTTTGTGTTTCACATGACAAGAAAGTCTGACCATATCAATAATTTGCAGAACCATTTAAAAGATTTAGAGTCAGTCATTCAAGACTTCGTGGAAGGACTTGAAGCTCTTTTTAAACGTTGTATCAAAATTAGAGTTTCTCTTCTCAACATCCTCAATCACTAGTTGTACAAATCCGTGCCAATGTTTTGTGATTATGTCAATGAAATTGGCTCCTAATTTAGATGATAATCTTTCTCTACCATTTTTTTTGGTTTCATATGTTGTTTATTTCCTCAGTAACTCTTTGTGCATACTTTTTGCAATTTGATGCATTTTCTCTATCAATTTGTAAAGCTATTCCGTTGTGGCTGTAAACTTAGCCTCTGAAGCTTATATGGTTATCACATTTTTTATTTTTACTGCATCCTTTTGTACTGTTAGTCCCATGGTTAAATGACATTGTATCATTGATTTTGTTAATATCCTTCAATAAAGTGCTAAAGGCTCAAACTTCTCAAAGCACTGTGGTTAATAGTGATTATTGTTTAATGGGTGAGAAAGCCAAAGAAACTTTATATCCCTAATATTTTCTTTCTTATCCAATTCCAAATGCGCATTCAAAAACTCTTTTCCAATCAAAGATTGAAGAATACTGCAGCTGCATAAAGCTGTAGATAATTTTAAATGTCAAGTTGTTAAATATACATTTTAATTCAAAACTGTTAGAACAAAGGTGGTTGAAACCTTAAATCCCGGGCAACATAATAAGCTCCACTTGGGAAATAGAATATTCTGTAAAAAAATGTTAATGTATTGAAGCAGAAGAAATTACTACTAACCTCCACTTATGGTTGTTCACGTGTCAATGGAAGCAGAAGAAGATTAATTAACAGGTATTGAGCTGGGGACAATAAACATTGCCACCAAGAAGTAGCCAATATATTGCTATATCTGAAGATGAAGGTTTCTCTTGTCGTGAATCTGTCCTGTCCTGTTGTAGGTAGACAATTTCATAGACTGAAAATCAATTATGTTAGGAAACAGCTCCTCTCATCCTCCAGACAGAAGCCCCCATTACAATGCATTCATCACACAGCATGAACTAGTGTATTGTCAAGATATGCCACTTTGCAAGAATCCATGTGATTCCCAACTCACAAGTAAAAAATTGAGGGATGAGTTGGAAGCAGATGCATAATGGTTAAGATGCTGAGATCCAAATCAAGATCATATAATTGCATACTCATTAGGTGACATTGGAGGAAAAAACAATTCCTCTTGTCTCCCTTATTCTGTTTCTTCATCTGCTATATATAATACAAATGCCTACCACAACAACTCAGGCTTTGAAGCAAACTCTACACATTACCTTCTAAGAAGAAAAAATGGCAGTCATTGAAAAGAGAACACAAAACTCTCTACATCTTCGCAGCAACAGCTTGCCCTCTGCAGCTCACCCTTCTGTATCACAATTTGAGGAGCATTTGCAAAGATTGAGGGGTTCTGAAGCCACTTCTTCATTGTCATCATCTTCAGTGAGCCACAAACTTAACGAGATGCTGGACTTGCATGATTACACTGATAAGTTGCTTCAATTGCCAATTGAACAACAAGTCTTAGCTCGGGAGTGCAATGACAAATGGGTTGATGATGATCTACTAGAAGGGTCTCTTAGGCTCTTAGATATTTGTGGTACTGCTAAAGATTGTCTTCAGCAATCAAAGGAAAGCATGTGTGACTTAATGTCAGTCATCCGAAGAAAGAAAGGTCATGAAACTGGACTCGCGGTTGAAAGTGTGAAATACTTAGCTATGAGGAAGACCATCAAGAAGCAAATTCGAAAGGCCCTGCAGAATTTGAAGCACAAGGACAACAACAACAACACTTCACCCATGCTCAGCTTCTTAAATGAAGCAGAAGCAATCACCCTGAGCTCATTAGAAAATTTGTTACTGTTTATCTCTGGTCCAAAAGGACGCTCAAAGAATAGCAGATGGTCAGCAATCTCCAAGTTGGTGCAGCCAAAAAGGGTTATTTGTGACTCTCAAGAATCAACCATAAATGAATTTGAAAAGGTGGATGCAGCTTTGCAGTCTCTCATCAGTCACAAACCTTCATCTGTTGAGAATTTTCAAAGTCATATGGAAAATTTGGAGCTGTGCATCCAAGATCTAGAGATAGGAGTTGATCACCTATCAAGAAAATTAATTAGAAATAGAGTTTCCCTTCTCAACATCTTCAACCACTAATGATAGAATCTATATGATTTTTGTGCACTCAATTTTCCCCTTTGAGAGTCACACAATTGTACATGAATGTCATATATTTTACTGAATACATATTATTTAAGGATCAAACTATTGTTTCTTCAGCATCTATCTCTTTTGTTCAGTTCCTATGTTTACCCTCAACATCACACCTCAAATGTTTACTAGTAAAACAGTAACTATACTCTTTTTATTTAGTCCACCATTATTTATTTATCATTTGTGAACATGTTACATGCACCCATGCCATGCTGCTACTCACATTTTTTAATCAAGTTTTATTTTTTCTTTCTGGGAAAAACAAAATTAAAGTAGGAGAAGCAACATAAATAATTTTAAACTTCTGCAAATCATGTGCTGAAGGCATATATTGGCTGGTTGTCATGCAACTGCCATTAGGTTGATGTTTAAATCAAAACCTAATGGCTGCACAATGTTTTAAAGTTTCATTTTCTAAGGATAGTAGAAAATAAACTAGTTTTATCATCAAATATGTAACGTGCATGTATATTTATATTGATTAGTTAGTATCTATCTAACACATACACGGACACTTCGACCCATATAATTTCCAAAATATAACATACGGATCAAGATTTATGTCAATTTGTTCATTATTTTTATGAAAAAATAATAATGAAAAAGGGAGCAAGATTTTAGAAAAGGGGTAGTGGCACAGATTATTCAGTCTCTTGCGGATTGAGGAGGGAGGAGGTAAAGGGGTATACAGAGAAAATAGAGAAAAATTAGGTTATTTTTATATTTTAATAAATGGGCATTTTGATCTTTTATCACAATCATGAGGTGTAAGAAGAAATAAAGTAGGTGCACAAAACATTTGTCCAGTCTTTTGGGCCTGGTGGATCCGAATTGGGGATCCATAAAGAATTACGTAAAAAACAATATCAAAATTGAACTTTTCTGATGAGATGAGAGTATTAATCAAAGTTGAATGAAAACTTATAAATGGAACTTTTATGTTTTTCTCAGAACTTTAAAATGGACTCAACCAAACCTTTGGGGTTACAAGGTTATGTATCATAACATAAGATGGAGAAAGGAATATGCCTCACTCTCCAACTAAAGGCTATCTGTACTTAATATTGTCACATTTCAAGTCCCACATCGTTTAGAGTATTAAACAAACTAGACTTTATAAATCTCTGACAAGCATGTCAGTTTGCCGAGCTGGGTAACACCAGCTTGTGACCCAAGTGGGGGCACCAAGGTGATTGAACAAGGCTTTAGCACCAAGTTGGCCTGGAGGTTGCATCTGCAGGCTTGCCCACTCCAAGTTGAGAGTTGAGCCAAGGGAACATTGCGAAGGCATTGGTCTCCTGGTTCCTAGACGAGAGGGCAATGCGTGAGGCTGGTTTCACAGAGCAGCGACTACCTCTGGCTCTTGACAGTGGAGGGATCACAGGCTGCTGCATCTCCAGGCACTAAGCTTGGTGAGCTATCCCTTGAACAATCACTTTTTTTTGTTATGCTGCTGCTGCATTCATGATCTACAAATAGGAGTTGATCACACCTCTCAAGAAAATTCACCAAATACATGATTTTTGTGCACTCAATTTTCCCCCATGAGTGTCACAATTGTACATGAGGATCAAACTATTGTTACTTCAACATCTATCTCTTTGGTGTTGTTTGTTCCTGTGTTTATACCCTCTACATCTCATCTTTCCAACTCCCCTTTTTCTCCTAAAAGTTCACTATTAACATAAATGAAAGTAAAGAGATCATAAAACAGTAAACACTTTTTTTGACTTCTAGAGTCACAGTAGAAAAACAACTGCTCAGCAACATTTTTCTTTTATTCAGTCCACCTATAGATGTTATAGTCTATTACTTATTATTCAATTATACACATGTAACAGGCACCGATACCATGCTTCTAATCGAGTTTCAATTTCTTCTGTCTGGGAAAATTAAAGTTAAAGGATGAAGGTATGTCCTAGCTGCTAAAGCTACAACTTCTATTTGGCCGATTATTAAATCAAAACTATGGCTGCACATGTTCTACAGTTTTATATGCTAAGGATAAAGAAATGTTAGCTGGTTGTATTCGTGTAAAGAGGACAAGTGAATCAGCATATTATCATGAAATATAGTCCATGCTACTCCAAAATAGGAGCTACTAACATTGATTATTTAATATATACGGAATTGGGGACATTAGAAAACATGCAGATGAGAGGCCAATTCACTTCTCCATAGATCCAACACTCGTGCTACTAAAAAAATCAAGTTTATTTTTGCAAATATATTGAGTTGCAGCACTAACATTGAGTTTGATGAGGCCACAAGAGATGCAGCATTTGTTCCCCATGGCCAGCGTGACCTAAGCCTTGTGTTTTAGCCATCTGACAAGTCTACACATGCACACGAGGGGTGACACAATGAAATACATTTTTTTTTCAAAGTAGTTGTTGCAAAGCGTGTGTTGCATAGCATATAAATTAAGAGAAACGAGGTGTCAGGAGATTCCTTGTGGGAGACACTGCATTAACATTAATAAGGTTATGTTTGGATTCAAATCTTGATTAGTTAGCACTCATTGATGTTTTTGTTATTTATGTTGAGCACATGGCACTGGAAGGAAGTTGAATCTACATCTCAATTTTCCATGCATCTCATCATGTGTTCTCTTATTTTGTAGAAAAATGGAAACCTCTTCTACAATCAGTGAACACTAGGCCAAGAAGCCTCTTCTTTAACTCCACTGCTAAACCATAGACTAAAAGGGTTGCAACATCTGCATGAATGTGTTGAAAGTTCGGCTCATTATCCCCTAGTCCAAGAAGCTCTTCTCCATGAACATAAATACCCTTCTGCATGAGGTTTTGGAATGTAGTGAGAAAGACCATCTTCAAAGCCATGGGAAATTTGAAGGATGTTAGGACAACTTCTCTTCTAACATCATAGGCCAACAAACCATGTCACTGATTAGCTTGTCAAAGGGTGTTGAAATAGTCACATTTTCCATGTTTGAATGATTAAATATACAGCAGAGAAGAGTTTTTTCATGTAAAAAGAACAATGAGACTTAATATTTTGACTTGAACCTCATGAAAGGCAAGTATCAATCCAGTTCCTATATATTCTGATCTTAGTTATGATGTTTAAAACTATTCTTCACCTTATATTTTTCTTATTCAATTTTTTAATTTAGATGGTAGCTAGAAGCACAGACCTAACGTTCTTAACCATTAGACAGTTTTGTATTAAATCAATGAGATGCAACACTTCACCTCCCTTCTTTTCTCTCACACATTGCTAGCTTTATTTTAATAAATGGGAACAACGAGTAGTTCAATTATTGTTTCTGCATGAGGGACATGCTCAGAAGTAGTGCAGCCATTGTTTTAGACATCAAGTAGTCCACACGTGCAGTTCAATTACATTATTGAATGCAGGTTCTTTATGGTAGATGATTCTAATTGAAAAAGGTGAATCATCGAAGTGAGAGAGAAAAAAGGAACAAAGTGTTAGTTGGAGAGTTTCCATGTGGGAGACACTTTCCTAACAATTATGTGATCATGTTTAGATCCAAATCTTGATTTGTTAGCACTTATTGATATTAGTTTAAGATGAGATTCCTTGTGTCCTCAACACCCTTTTGTATATATTGAGCATATGGCATTAGCAAGAAGGTAGATCAAAAAACTGAATTCCATTCTCAACATCTAGCCTTCTCTTCTCTTCCCCTGAGGAAAAAAATGGCAACTTCTCAATTGAACACAAAATCCCATTTCCATGCTCGTTCAAACAGCTTGCCCTCTAGATCACACCCACTTATCCTGCAATGCAATGAGCACTTGGACAGGTTAAAGGCTTCCCATGAAACCTCCTCTTCCTCTTCACCCCTTAGCCACAAGCTAGGAGGGTTGCAAGATCTGCATGAATGTGTGGAAAAATTGTTCCAGCTTCCCCTCACTCAAGAAGCACTTCATCGTGAGAGTCAAGAAAAGTGGGTAGATGAGCTTCTGAATGGATCCTTAAGGCTCTTAGATGTGTGCACAACCGCCAAAGACTCTCTACTACACACAAAAGAGTGCATGCGAGAGCTTCAATCAATTATGAGAAGGAAAAAGGGAGGTGAAGTGGAGCTCAGGGCAGAGATTAAGAAGTTCTTGAATTCAAGAAAGGTGGTGAAAAAGGCCATCTCAAAAGCCTTGGCAAATTTGAAGGGTGGTTCTACAAGAAAATGCAGCATGCCACTTGCAAACAAAGATAACCAAACAGTAGCTTTGATTAGTTTATTAGAGAACGTGGAAGTGGTAACTCTATCAACATTTCAGACACTACTTCATTTGATCTCAGGGACTGCACAATCAAAGTCTAGCAGCTGGATTTTGGTTTCCAAGCTGATGCAGACGAAGAAAGTAGGATGCTCAAAGTTGGCAGATGAACGTGAATTTGCCCAACTTGATGAAGCATTGCAATCCTGCATGTTTTCCCAAACAAGTAAAATTGAAAACATGAGTAATCTGCAAAACCAAATGGAGAAAGTGGAGTCGCTTGTTCAAGATCTTGAAGAAGGTTTTGAATTTCTGTTTAGGCGTTTGATAAAGACCAGAGTTTCCCTTCTTAACATCCTCAATCACTAGTTAACATTATTAGACCATCAAATTTTGTAATGTATATGTATAGAGAGAGATAAATAGAAACATTTTACTCAAATTTTGTTTGCAATGATCATTTTGACAATCATGTTATTTCGTTACAACACTTTGAGTACTCAAATTTTATTGCTACTAACACTCCTACATATCAAGGTCTATCTATTAAGTAGTTTAAAGAAGCAATTACCATTATATCACGAATCACATTCCAATATCTTTTAAATTTGGTTCACATTTTTTTTTAATATCCCATCGACTAAAAATAAAAATATTACATAGTATATAAGTGAACATAAATCTAAGTTTATAAGTTGATTTTATCATGTTGATTTAGACTTAAATTTTTTCTTCTTATTCTAAGTATTGTAATCAAATATATCATGCTATCCCAAATTTTTCTATCTCATCTTTCACTACTTTCAACCCATCTATTACTATTAAATTTAAAGTAAGGACTCGTCTTTCAATAAGATCTTCAACAACCCCTTATTTTTAATTTTCTCAATTAAATGACCATAATTATTTAAAGTGATGATGAATAATTTTGTATTAATGTTACAATTTATCAAACTTCCAATAAGGAACACTATCATAAATCAACCAGATTTGCATTCAAATGCATCTTACTATAAAAGTAAATCATATAATACCCAATATCAAATATAATTAGGAAACTTATAAGCATTTATATTATTACCTCAAAATACGACTTTGTAATGTACAAGAGTATCATATAATAATGAATGTCATCATTAAAAGAAAATCATTAAATTGTAATTAATTTTAGAGATAAATATAATTAGTTACTATTGGAATAAATTAAAAATTATTTTAGATATTAAAAAAAATAATGATATATAAAGTAGTTTTTATTATTAATAAAAAAATTTAAATTAATTTTTAAATTGGTAGCTAACCATTAACTATCAAGATTTTAGCTACTAATATTTTATATTCTAAAATTAGTCTCTAAAAAATTAATTGAGACCAATTTAAAATCTAAAATACTAGTAGCTAAAACCTTGATAGCAAATTTAGATATCAATTTAGAAATTCTTTTAGAAAATTTTATTAATAATAAAAACTATTTTAAATATAAATAAATTTTTAATTTTTAAAATAATATTTAAGTTAATTAATATAGTAACTAATTAATTTAAAAAAAAATTATTTAATGATTTTTTTTAATGCATGAATTGTGGATAATGTTCTTCATTATATATGTTGAACACGTGAATGATCTATGTCAAGAGTCAAATTAAACCCAACAATGAAAACAGATCATACACCTATGAATCAAACACACAAGAAAGCAGCAAACAAATATGTTCATTTTGTTCTTACCAGAAGAAGGACTTGTCTGAAGTAAAAATAAAAGGGTAAATCTCTGCTTTCAAATTTTATGAACTTATTATTCATGAATTTCGTTTTATGGTAAATAAATAAAAATCACTTAAAAAAATTAAATAGCTAAAAATATATTTGATTATAAATAAATATTTAAATACCGATTTTTAATTTTTAATCTTATATTTAATGTTTGATTCTGTGTTAAATCATATCCTAAATTTGAGATTATAGTTATGAAAAAAAACATCAAAATCAACATGTAGTGATTTTTTTTTTTTTTCTAAATGTTGTTGTTCAGTCATCACATGTTATTGGTCTAAGTGCATAAACAGTAGTTGCAATTCTCCATCAATCTCTCTCAGTACACACTGTAATCCTTATCTGCTTTTTTTGTACCCTTCAACTTCCATCGTCCATCTATTATGTTATACTACAAGACATTTTCATTAATTTTATTCTCATATACTTAATAGTCTCGATTTTACTTAATTAACCATATTTTTTAGAGTCAAAATTAATAATAATATAAATATATCTTCTTTCTTTAGTTATTTAAAACACTTTTAAGAATAAAATTATCACGAAATTTTAAATTCCAAAACAAAGTAACATAAAACTTTATGTCGACACAAGTTTTAATATAAAATATTACTTTCAAAATAAAAATAAATTTAAAAAATTGAAATGGATTAAATTGATGAGTAAAAATCATTTTTTTTTATATAGATTAAGTTCGATATTTATTTGAACTTTTACTTTGAGCTTTAAGATTCAGCTTATAAATAGTTTGAATGATATAAATTATAACTATGTGTGATATTTTGTTGTCTTGATTATAATTATCTATATGCATTTTTTTTAAAATTAAGTGATTGTTAGGTTATGTATTGAATTGGTTTATTTATTAGTTTTCAAATTAAACACAAAAGTTATATCAAAAATTAAGAAAAGAAATATTTAATTTCTAAACTTTACTTTATACTCTCAACTCTAATTTTATCTTGATTAATCTTAAATTTTATCATTTTACAAGGAGTATCACGTTGAAATTTAAGATTTCCTAATTCATTTTTATTTTTTTAAATTGACACCTGGATTTTTAATTTTATTCTAATTAATCCTTAAAATTTATTACATTTTACAAATATTTTTTCTAAAAAAAAAGAAAAAATAATAAATAATTGACACTTAATGCAAATAATTTAACTAAACTATGTTGGAGAAAAACTATTTAAAAACAAATAAGTTTTCCGTATCATATTAAAATTTTAGGTGTTTTATATAGTAAAATTTATGGATCAGTTACAGTAAAATTAAAATTTAAAGTATCTATTTCTCCATGAGATAATCCAAGGATCAATTAAGAAAACAAGTTTAAGGTATTTATTTACTAAAAAAATAAAATTGAGGAGGTTAAATACTTCTTCCTAAGAAATTAAAATAAATAAATAAATAAAATATGAATAAGTGATGCAGAGATTCCTACAATACAAACCCTAATCAGACAAATCAGGTTATTTTTATATTTAATTCAAATGATATTATTTTTTACAGTAAGTGAGATTTTTATTTAAAAACCAAACTTAAAGAATAGAGAAAATGCCATATTTACTTTGTCATTATCTCTTCATGCACTATCTCCATTAATAAAATACAACTTTTTTAAAAAAAAATCTAGTGCACTTCCAAATTGATATTTAAAATGTATAGAAATTTCTGACATTATAAATAAAATCAAGTAAAAATAATATAAAATTTGATCTTATCTCATCGAGAATGACCCAAAGAAACTTAAGACAAAAAAAAATATTCTTTCTTATATGTTCGTCATAAGATGTTTATAATCTCCATCAAACAAACAAAATTTTAAGCCAAAAAATTATTATTCTATATTTTAGGGATTTTTTGTGGTTGAATGTGTGAAGGGAAAAGAACTTTTTAACAAAAAAATTAAATTACAGTTTAATGTACCAACCTAAACTTACCTTACAAAATAAATTTGCAATAAATTATATTAAATAATATTAAAAAGCATTTAATGGTATTAGGAAAATAAAAATAAAATAAAATGACAATAAGTGTTGATGAGATAAACACTAAGGAAAGTTATGCATAATTCTATTTATTTTATTCTTTTTTTTACAATTTTGTTAATATTTTTTGTTTGTTTTCTTTCTTTGCACGTGATTGGTGCATGGAGACATTGGGAAGGGTTAAGGTGGAGAGTGCACGAGATCCACAAACACAACAAAAAAATTGATAGTGGGCCAAATGGGCCCACATTGAGAAATTGAGAACCGTGAATGCTGTTGCTGGGCTCTATGTCCAAAATCTGGAGGAGACTTCTATGGCCCACCTTTGAATAATCTACTTGTAACTTGTACCTTAATGGGCCCCACTCAATCAGCCAATAAACACCATTTTTGAGATTGAAAATGAAGAAACTATTTAGGTCAAAGTTGGGACTAACACTGATACTGTAATCATCAACTATAGTTAACTAAGTCATAGAGTTTATACCTCTTAAATAAATAATTTAAAGTTTAAATTATTTATAGCTACTAGTTTAAAATTCAAAATAAGTGTAATATCATTTTAAATATGAAAATGAAATATATTAAAAAATATTAATATTATGTACACTCAAAATCTCAAACAATATTAATATTTTTTTTTTTTATAAAAAGTTTTCATATTAAGATTACTATGCTCAGCTAAACAAACAATATTAATATTAATATTAATATTAATAATAAGACAATTTTTTTAATAATATTGTGTATACTCACTGATATGATATGAGTATATTGATACTCATTCCACTTATCGATAAATGGATAGAATTTTTTAAAATTATACACTATTTTACTATTCAAATTGAATTTATCATGAATTTTACAATGTATATATTCATGGATTCGAATATTTAAAACATTTTAATAAAAATTAAATTGATAGAGTTTTTTTATCAGAGTGATTTCTGTATTATCTGTGTAAAAATAATTAAATTAACTAATACAAATTATGATATATATATATATATATATACATACTTAAAATTCTCCTTCCCAATATTTTTTATACATGTACATACTTAAAAATTGGATTCAATTAAGAGATTAATTAAGTGTTTGGAAGAAAAAGTTTTTTTCAATAAATAAATAAAAGTCTTCTATGGACATTTTAAACAAGAGCAAATATTTGAATGGGAAAAAATCTCTTTTGATGATTTGCTTTGTGTCTCCAATATGATTTTTTTTACTAGTTTTAGCTTGATTTGATCACCATGGCAGTGATCTTATGTTGTCATTTAGAATCATTTGAGAGGATAAAAATCAAAGCTCTTATGAAATTTCATGTCTAATTATGAACATCAATATGCTGAACAAATGCATAACTACAAATTATGGAATCAAATCGGTTCAATTATAAACACTTCCATTTACTTTATATGTTCATCATATTTTTACTAATTTTACTTCGGTTTCATCATTTGGATACTGATTTATTAGGTTATCATAATTTAAAGCAATTTTGAGGACGAAAATTGATTTTGTTGAGAAATTCCAGTTTCTAATTATGAAAATGAATAACAAATGTACAGCTGAAATTATGGAACTATACGTTGACACTGAAATTTTGCAAATTTCATCAAATTTTGGATTTGATGAGAGAATCACTTCCTCTGTAACTGTAAAATAAAAAAAGAAAAAATGAAAATAAAAAAAATTAAAGAAGTTGAAATTGAAAGGGTGATTAAGAGCAAAGTGATGAAAATCTTATTGAAAACCTGTTTTATGGAGAGTTTTGGGGGGTGGTGGTGATGGGTTAAGGGTAATTCATTATTAAACTATATATACACTTGGATCCAGTAAAATATGCAATTTTAAATAATCTTTTAATAAATAACACATATTTTAAGTTTTTTATAATTGAGTGATAAATTTTTAATCATCATTACATTGATAATTTTTTATTTTCTACAATCGAAAAGTTGACCTATATCGGAAATATTTATATCTACGTTTATTTTCAACTCCTCAAAACATTTCGTCGCTTACTACGCCTTTCTCGTCTCTGGGTGTCTGGGTATCCACCATAAGCCTTTCTCGTCTCTGGGTGTTTGGGTATCCACCATAAATCTTTTTTCGTTTGAACCTCGCCCTGCACTTGAAGACTATGTCATCCTAAGGTGATGCTAGATGGAAGGATCTTATCAAATTAATTTTTAAATGATACTATTTCTATATTAAATTGTTTCCAAACAATGAAAAAGAAGAAATAAAAACAAAGGACATGGAATAGTAATTTACTCAATATCAACATGTTGAAATATTTTTAGTGAAATATGGATTATAAGTAAATATGGATTATAAGTAAAGAAAGTGAATAATTTTGAAATTATATTAAAATCTTATAAATAAAAAGATAGAATAATTTTAAAATTACATTGTATAACATCACACTTGTAAACTAAAGTCTTTTACTATACACTATTTGAGTCACTATGGTCATTTTACTTGATTTAGCCTCTTTTATTATTGGATGGAAAATGGCACTTGGCGAGGGCATGAAAACCATCCTATCAAACTCAATCAAGTTCAACAATAATCATGTTTATGAAGATAAGTTAAATCATGCTCATGATCAACAAAAAGGAAATGTAGCAACATGTCGTCAAATGACAACCGTGGAAATTAGCATTAATTTTACATATTTCTTTCTCTATACTTATCAAAACTTTCCTTTGATTTCACGAACGGCTAGTGTCTGAAATTGACACTTGTTTGTTTCCTAATGACTTTTGCCTCTATAAGAGGAGCCTAGAAACTTGAACTACACATGATCTACAGATTATAGAAGCAAACCAACATTATTTAATGATACTTCACATGCTCTGTTATAGTTTTTGAAAACTGATATATACCAAAGCCGTGAGATTTTTCCCATCTTTCTCGTGAAAACTCTGGCTCACAAGCCAATAAAGGCAACCACAACCTTTCACACCACTTGATCACATTCACTATCAACTCATCCACTTCATTGCCATCTCCAGTAATATAAACATCCCTCTCATCAGTTATCTGAATTCCCATTTGCATCATACTCACAAGTTAGCTCAATTCTGGTTCTTCATAGTTCATACTCTAACTGTTTGCCTTAAAATTCCTGTCCAAGTAACTGGGTGGGTGTTGAGTTTTTAGTTCTTCATCTTCTTTGGTTTTGCTTTTCATATTCCTAGTGTTGTAAAGTAAGATTTTTCTTTTCTTTCCATACATTGCTCTATTATTTTAGTGTCACTTTAAGTTTCTGACAGAATCAACTGTGACTCCAGCTTTGTGTTGTACTGTTATAATGTAATGTATACTTTTCACTTGGTTTGCTTACAGTTGGAACTTCAAAGTACAAGTTTTTGAGATTTGGAGGTTGGCTTTTTGAAAGTACAAGAATTGAACTGTTGCACATCATTACCATCTGGGGTATCTGAAGTTCAGGTTTTTCTTAGTATTGAGGCTATCACAATGGTGTCTGCTTGTGTAACCTTGAAAGCCAATACCCATTATGGAAACTTGAGAAAAGACAATACTTTTCGTCAAGATGGTGGCTTTTTAGGTGACAGAATCAAAGGGAGTCTTAGTTACAGTCCCTGGATCATTAACCAATTGGCCTTAAGTCTGAGAACCCAGGAGAGGGTGAAGAAGGCAAAACCTGGTGTTGTTTCTGCTGTTCTTACGTCAAGTACTACCAAAGAATCAGTGGTAAGTTCAATTCTGGTGTTGGATCCATTTTATACTTTCTAACCTTACAGTTTTTATGATCGCGATCGGTATGATCTTGACCAGTGTATTTGGAAACACATTAAGAAGAAATTCACTGAACGTAGAAACTATTTTTGTTAGCTTCTTAGAAAACATAAAAAAAAAAAAAAACATATCTGGGATGTGAAACCAAACACGCCATATTCTTATTTTGAATTTCAATTTCAGGATTTTCAAATTCCAGCATTTCTCAGAAGAAAGGCTAACCCAAAAAATGTGGTTTCCATCATACTGGGAGGGGGTCCTGGGATTCAACTATTTCCTCTCACCAAACGAGCTGCCACACCTGCTGTGAGTAAATCATCACTTTTATGAAGTTCCACTTCCATGTTCAGATGATAAAGTTGATAAAGTATGCTTTTGCAGGTTCCTGTTGGAGGATGTTACAAGCTTATAGACATCCCAATGAGCAACTGCATAAACAGTGGCCTCAACAAAATATTTGTACTGACCCAATTCAACTCTGCATCCCTCAACCGTCACATCTCCCGCACCTATTTCGGAAATGGAATCAACTTTGGCGATGGATGTGTGGAGGTATGTATCCAGAATTGGATGGTGATTGCTAGAGGTCATAAATGACTCTGTTAAATCCTACGTCGACTAGAGATTGAGAAAACCTCACCTCATGAAATGAAGCTGAGTTAGGCTTAAAATTCACTTCTTAATATGGTATCAAAGTCATTTCGAGTCTATCTTAGTGATTGTTTGTTGGGTTTATCATGCCACCACACACAAGCTGTCACTTTCAGCGTGAGGGGTGTAAAGTTGAACTCATAAGTCAGTTTTATGAGATTGAGTTAGGCTTAAAGTACACTTCTTAATAAACTCGTAAATCATTATCTGGTTGGTTTTTTGTGTAAGATATGGTTGTGGTTGTCCTAACTGTTGAAAAAGGAAACTAAGACATAAAATGGTAAAATATTCATAAAACTGTATAGTATTTTTATTGGAGATACAGTTTTGTGTGTTGTGACTGGCAGAGAAGTATGAGCCACAAGAATGATTCTACTGTATTTTGGAAGTGAGGGGGCGCCAGAGCCCTGATTGTGGACCTATTACTGTTTTTGTTCATTATAATTTAATATGACAAAACAACTCAAATACTTGATAGGTTCTGGCGGCTACTCAAACACCAGGAGAAGCTGGAAACAGATGGTTCCAAGGAACCGCAGATGCTGTGAGGCAATTTACATGGGTATTTGAGGTGGGAACATAATCTTTCTTACATAGCAGATTTCTGTATACACTGCATGCCCCTCATAGTTTTTTCTCTCAAGTTGAAAGGAACAGTGATAGTTTGAATGTTGTAGGATGCCAAAAACACAAACATTGAGAATGTATTGATCTTGGCGGGAGATCAACTATACCGAATGGATTACATGGATCTTGTGCAGGTAATAGAGCCATTAGCAAGGCAATTATCTTAGTTAACATTATTCACAGAATTAAGGCAATTAACTCTCTTTGAAAAATTAGTTCTCTCCTTTTCTCCTACCCTTCTTATGTTCTTGCATCAAGTTTTTTAATTTGCCTAGACATGCAGTTCATACTTTGGAGTGTTTCATGATTTTTTTACACAGTTCTTATTTACTGGTTATCTACTTTGTAATAAATATGCAGAGTCACGTTGACAGAAATGCAGATATTACAGTATCATGTGCTGCTGTAGGTGACAGGTGTGTTTAATAACCTTTTACATGTGTTTCTTTTTTCTTTTCTTTTTTTCTGAAGTGGCACGTTTGTTTGTTTAATATCACTGTTCTGCTGGGAGAATATATTCTCTTCCTTTGGAAAGGAAGGAGTCACTATAGAAAGAGAGCAAAGACACTAACTTCCTCCACACAAAAACATTCAATCAAATTTAATACTATTCAAGTCTCATTTTCAATCGCGTTTTTTTCAGCCGTGCATCAGATTATGGATTGGTCAAGGTAGATGGCAGAGGTCGCATCATCCATTTTTCAGAAAAACCCAAGGGTCCTGATCTGAAAGCAATGGTAAGCCCCAATACCAATGAATGTTCCACTAGAATAGGTTCATGGTCACTATCACACAGAACAATAAAAAAAAATCCACAGTTCCTTAGTGAGCAACTGACACTTGCAGAATTTCCAGTGAAGTTCATACACACATATATATATATTTGAGTGTCTATCCAGAATGACTGGTCATACATCAGAGGATAGCATCACACAGTGATGTACAAAACATATTAAGAAGAGCACAAATTTACAAAACTTACAAATTATAGGCTTGATTTGCAGATTTCTACCATTGTGTTTGTGTCTCATTCTACCTTTCCATAACTACGAAACTTTCTTGCAAACTTGCAGGTCCCAATATTTGATCATAATATATTTATCTCTTTTCTCATTCTAACCATGTGTTCCTGTTGCTTCTTTGCAGCAAGTAGATACTTCTGTTTTCGGGTTGTTACCCCATGAGGCAAAAAAGTCACCATATATTGCATCTATGGGGGTTTATGTATTCAAGACGGATGTTTTACTCAAAATTCTGAAATGGAGATATCCTACATCTAATGACTTTGGATCGGAAATCATTCCTGCAGCTGTCAGGGAACACAATGTCCACGTAAGAAAAATTGCACTAAACAGATATCCTTTCAAATGTTTGGTCTATTCTAGAAGATGAACATCTTGCATTTACAACTGATCACTGCTTAATGAGGTAAGAATACAAGTTGAATGTCTATTGTCCTCTTTCAGGCGTACTTATACAATGACTATTGGGAAGACATTGGAACAATAAAATCATTTTACGATGCTAACTTGGCTCTTACAGAAGAGGTGAGTTCAAGATATTTACTGTTGTCAAGTTTGTAATTTAATGGTATTCCTATTTTGTAGGTATAAGCACTGTAGAACCGTGCACTAGTTTACAATACAGGCCACATTATCAAAGATGCATATATTTAGTCTCCCTTATTTTGCTTCCTGTGTGATATAGATCAGTGGTAATTCCTTTAGCATTAGGCCACCATGAATAAATCAACATATTGCATCTTGGGAGTTAGAAATAAGTGAATAAAAGTCTATTTGCATACTAATTCAGAGGAGAATAAATCAACTTAGAATGATCAGTAATAGTTCAAGATCCACAAGCCTAATTACAATGAAACTCAGACCTCAAGTAGCTGATAGAATGTAGCAAATTGTCAGTGTCCTGAAACTAATATTTGTACTGTGCTCCTCTCTTGCAGAATCCAATGTTCAAGTTTTATGACCCCAAAACACCCATTTACACATCTCCAAGATTGCTACCACCAACAAAGATTGACAAATGCCGAGTATGACTGTGATCACAAATGTGAAAAGTTTGGCAATAGTTTCATGAGATGTGTCACTTATAATATTTAATTTGCTCCGTAGATTGTGGATGCAATAATCTCCCATGGATGTTTCCTAAGAGAATGTATCGTTCAACATTCCATTGTAGGTGAACGTTCACGTTTGGATTATGGTGTTGAGCTCCAGGTAATTACCACAGTTTCTAAACCAAGGATCCTAAGTGCTATGCCCTTCTACATTAAGATTCATACCATCTAAAATTCTAAAACCACCTTTTACAGGACACTGTAATGATGGGAGCTGACTATTACCAAACTGAATCTGAAATTGCTTCTCTGCTGGCAGAGGGAAAGGTTCCCATTGGGATTGGAAGGAACACCAAAATTAGGTAATCTCACCCTAAGATGAACAATACACTACCTGATTGAATATGTTTGTTTTAGAAGTTGACACTAATAACAAATGTGTCATTATCATGATAAAGATTTGGCTTAACATGTACTAATAGTCATCTGATCTTTATTACCTGTTGTCCTTGTTGAAGAAACTGCATAATTGACAAGAATGCAAAGATTGGGAAAGATGTCATCATCATGAACAAAGATGTAAGCATGATTGCCTTATCTTGTTTTTAAATTTGAGCCAAATTTTTTTAGGTAGTATATTTCTAGTCATGGATAATTGTGAAGCAAAAGTCACTAGTAGTATCATGATATGATGTTACCTATTGCCATGCAAATTATTGGTCTGTAGGGAGTTCAAGAAGCAGATAGACCAGAAGATGGATTTTACATTCGATCAGGAATCACAGTCATATTGGAGAAGGCAACAATAGAAGATGGCACTGTCATATAAATGGGTGGAAATACTTATTTTCATGGATTAATGGCAAGAAGTAGCTCGAAGAAGCATTCCAATGTACTTTTGCCGTCTTTGGGGACAGAAATTGAGAAATCAGAACCCCCTTTTGTTATATATGCAAAATAGAAAGAAGTCTCTCCCGTTGCATGTAAAAAGAGAATGAACAAACCATGTGTGAAATCAGATCAAGTTGCATAAAAGTAAATAAAATGAAAAGCTGGATGTGAACTGCAAACTGTTTTCTCCTTTAGTATCATTGAAGTATTATGACTATTACTTGGGATAATGATGAACTAATGGGGTACAAGAGAATTTGAGGGCTTCATACATCGTTCACTTCTTTTCCTTTGCACGTTGATCAACAGATTTTAAACTATAGCTCATAATTATTGTAAATTTAAGCAAGTACTTGTTATAACAGTGTAGTTTACACTGGTAAACCCAACAAACTCTTGTTGGAATAGACTTTAAATAACTCTAATATCATCTTAAACAATGGACTTTAAACACAATTCAACCTTATAAAACACAGACCGACTCATAAGGTGAGATTTGTTATAAAATGTTTTTATCTCTAATTTTTCAACAGAAAATGAGTAAATTAGTGTCTAGGAAAATGTGCCGTCACTTGTCAGAAAAAACACCTTCACTACAAACCAAAAAGGCAATTATCAGAAGGGGGTGTACATTGATTCTTGCATCAATTTATCGATCACTCACTAATTCAACAGTGAGCATAAACAAGTTCACATGGCATGTTGATTATCCTTAGCAATTTTTGTTATTTTAAAAAATGGATACTCGAAAGACAATTATGATTCTTGTATGATTCATTCATTGGCTAGCCTGTGTTGTCGCGCTCTATCTTAGATTATCTTGTTTGTGGAGACATTGTAGGGATGCAGATAGTAGATTGTACGAAAAAGACAAATGCAAATGCCATTTATTTTGAATAGCGTATGAATGACTTTTTCTATCTTTTAGACCAAATTCCTCTCAGATTCTGTAAACGAATGTTCCCACTGTTTCTTTCCGTTGCTTTATGTCTTTCTATCCTTTGCTTGGTCCTTCCAACACCATAGTAAATTAAATCATGCTAAAAGCCACTCTGTTCCAATCGGCTGGTCCACACCAACCAAACAAACTTTCTTCTAAAACTTGTTTGTGAAGAGTTTAATTTTTATTTTAACAAAAAACAATAGTTTAAGTATGATATAGTCATAGTGTAAAACTTTTTATCTTATAAAAAGCCTTCAAACTTAAATTATAATTTAACTCTATAAAAAAATTAAACCTTTTATTAGAAGTGCATATATTTTCTAGATAAGTTGTTCATGTTTCATTCAATTTTTATTGGGTGATTGAAATATGTAAGATAACAAGAAATTATTATCTTCACCTACATTAATAGTAGTGTAAACACATGCATCAATGATGATAAGGACCACGATCTAGTAGAGGATGATGCAGGAGCTATTAGAGAGCATGACGACGTTATGTAACATGTTTTTAATAAAAAGAGTAAAAATTACTTACCACTTTACATAAACGACAATATTAATATATACTAATCACAAAACATTCTCACATTTTTTTCATATCAAAATACAAGTAAATAAGATTTTAAAAAACATTCACATTACCGAGTTAACTGAAGAATTTCAATCTTAGGAGTTAGGAGTAGCTTTTTTGTATTATTAGTCCTGTAGAGTTCCTCCTCTTCCGTCCAAGTGTTTAACAACCACTAATGACTAAATAGTATTTTTGACTATTTCTCTGTGAATCTCTATTTTGAAAACATTTTAAGGGTACTTCCTCTTCAATCTTCCTTGCTAAATTCTTCTATAAAGAATTCGACATGCTTTGGGACCTCGAGAATCATGCATCTTCTTGTAATCGTAAATACTTCTAACTTTGCTGGTAAAAAAAAAAGCTTCTAACTTAAAAAGTAGCACAACATCATTGCATTGAGAAGCTATTGTTCAGGAATGAAAAATTAAACCCAAAAGGTGCACAATCATATATGAACTCCTTCACCACGATATATGCTTAAGTCGAAAGTATGACTTTGGTGGTAAGACAAGATTCAACCCCTCTTGAGACATTTCTCCCATCCTGAGTTATTGCATAGTAAGTTTATTCATACAAAAAAAAATGCATGCTCTGATACATAACTACTTCAGATGCATGCATCGCTTATAATCTGTTTTGACTAAGCCAAATCTGAGGTGAATATGAAAGTAAGATGAGCAACTATTCAACAATATTGTGGCTACACATGGCCCCCGGCATTTCTAACTTCTCCAAGACTTCGAGTACAGAAGTAAGGAGCTATAATGCCATATCATGTATTCTTAGACTAATGCTGAGAATCGCCCACCATAAACTTCATAAGAAATTTATATAAAAAATGGCCAATGATTTCAAAACCCCTACATGTTCCAAACTATCACTGATCCCTTTTTCATAAGCTCGGATGAATTCAAACTATTCATTGCCTTTCCCATCAGAGCCATGGCAGCAATGCTCGGAAACTGTTTCTTTTGAGACTCTTGTAGCACAGCATTTGAAGACTTTTGTTCACGAAGCTCCCCTAATTCATGCCTCTTTTGGGAAGACGCGGCACGATTATGGCTCCATCTCTGAATCCAGGGATGTGAAAGGGTAATTTCTACAGTTTTCTTCGCTTCAGTTAAAGTGCACTTGCCATTTGTTGATACTGTTACAGGTATATGCGGTATTATCTGTCCTTCAGCATGATGTATCGTTTTCGGTTCCAAACGGATTTTGCTATCTTTCGTAATTTTGCCAAATATATTAACTTTTTCATGCGAGAAAGCTTCTCCAATTCTTATGTTCTCAGTCCCATGAGCAGAGCCCAATCTGCACAACTTGAGTCGTTTGACCCATCTGCTGCTAGGATCTGATCCCAAAGAACTATTGCCAGAATTAGACCTTACATGTTGATCTGCATGAGAAAGAAAGTGATCCAATTCAAGGCTGAGGGTTCTTGATGTGCTAGTCTCCCTATCAACCACTGGATCCTCCTCAGTAGGAAGCTCATAAGGCTCTTGGTTTATGTCTGGTATAGCTGTATTCATCGATTTTGCCAGGGTTTTCTCTCTGGAAGAAATTGTTGCAACTTTAGACGTGAGTGAGTTTTGACTATCCTTGGAGCACTACAAAATGCAAAATTCGACAACTCCTACCTAATTAGCCTCTCAAAGTTTAATATAGTATCAAATTTTACAAGGCGCGAGGTCATTAAATTTAAAAACCAACTACAAATGCGATTGAAGATATATATATTAGTGCATGTGTATATTCAAAGTTTAGATTTGAAGGAACTGTGCCACTCAAAGTAGCTTCTTCTCTGTATGACACTGTTCAGCATTCATCATAACCAAAAGCTAGTCCTTGATACATAAGTCCTTAAACTTAGCTTATAGGCATAAATTAAAAATTAACTTTTAGAGAAGTTATAGGAATATCTATAAATTAATTTACACACAAGTTAATTTTATCTTTAAAAAAAAATCTTCCTATTTTTTCTCTTCTATAAGCATTTATGCGTAAGTTCATCAAAATATACCCCAAAATTTAAATCATGAAAAAAAAGTGTCAAAATCATGTCCCGTTAAAATCATCCAAATGCTTGAGAAAGAAAGTTAAGATTGAAAACTTGATGTCATTGTATCAAGAATTTCAAAATTATAATTGAGAAACATTACCTTATTTGTTTGGAGTGAAACATCACCTGTAAAAGACAACAGGAAGAAACATCAGCTGTAAAGCAAGAAAGTCACCAAATTGCACACAACATCTTCCTCCAAAAACTAATACTACGAGTAAAGTTAACTGAAAAAAATTTAAAATTAACATTATCTATTCAGTTAATCAAAATAAGAATAACTGAAAATTAATTGAAGCCTCAAGTCTAGCATATGGTATATCCTTCAAGAGTGCATACATACCAGGAACACCATTCTTATGTAAAGCATCGATGTCCATAGTATCTGTTTCAGCAGACGACTCATTCTTCAGGCATGTTGGATATTTGAAATCATGGACATTTTCCTTTCCTCCACTCTTTATGGAGCTTCCTATACCTTCCAGCTTCAGAGCCCCCAAAGCATGGTCACTCGTGGGTGGAGAGAAATCAAGGATCTCATTGAAAGCGTTTCCTTTGAATTTGATAGGTGCTATTGGCTCTCTAAAGAACTGACCTCTGTCAGAGAAGGTAACATCAGTGTTTTTTGACATTAGAATATGGTGAGTTGTCTGGGAAATTTTGGGATGACCTCTAGACGATTCTTCAACTGAATCTATACTGGTGTATATCTTCATAGAGCCCACATCATGAATAGAACATGGCATTTGCTCTACCATAGAGTTTGGTCCACACAACTTTTGTAGTTTAGGTGACTCAGAGGATTCAGTCTGACACGTAATATTTGGATTAGAAACATATTTTTCAATCTCATGTTGCTTACTACCACCAATAAAATATAATCTATCACCGCTACCAGCCACGGAATCATGCGGTAAACGAGTACTACCACCTTCCATCCATCTTGAAAAAAAAGATCTTTGAGGATCTAAGAGGCTGCTCATTTTCTTCTCGCTGATTAAAAGAGACGAAAAGGTATGATATTTGGTACTTGCGAATCGCCCTCTAGATGCTAAATTGTAGCTGGATTGACATATTTCAAATGGTTCATGCGTGAACTGGGGCATCACTGTTTTCCCTTTGCTACGTCCATTTGGCACTGCGTCAGAAGCTGATTTTACAAAATCATCCCATAGTGATGTTGAAACCGTGAGGTTCTTCTGTTCAACATCCCACGGTGATTTCATCAGCAGAGCTGTCGGTAAAACTTCTTGAGACAACACTTGACACTCTTTTACTACGGTTTGTATGTTCAGAGGAACAAGTGCAGGTATTGATGATAAGCCAGCTCCGGAAGCTCCATCTCTGTTAAGAGAAACATTGCCATCTCCAGAGCAGGGTTCAGCTTCAGATTTCCCATCTTCCCCGTCTTGCTGTTCCCTCTGCAGAGGCAATTTTCTATCCAACTTTCCAGTAAATTTCAGTGTAGGAAATGATTTGGAATCACAGCATGCCTTCTTCGCTTTCTCATTGTCTGCCTCACTGTTGAAGGAAACACTTGTGGCCCTAACTGCTTCTCCAACTGGTCCAGCGTGCACAGAACTATCTATCCCACCAAGCAAACCATGCTGCTCAGCACCGCTGTCTTCTTTGTCTTCTTTCAGCTCACAATCTACCCCCATACGATTGCAAGCAGGGGATGCTGACTTATAACTTGATTTCATCCAATGAGTCATCCACGCCGACCGGTTCCTATTCATTGCTTGATCTCCAACCCTCTCACCATCATGACATGATTCTGCAGCAGTATCATCGGGCATCATGATTGATAGATTTCTTTACACAACACACCACCAATTTCACCTGTGCACAAAATGTTTCAAAAACCATAAACCATCAACAACTAAAAATCCATCGCATGCAGCAGCAGAAAAACGAACAAAACTAGATCGCAAAGATTCAGAACTCAACACCACCACACGAAGAAAGCAAAATCACACTCTGACCATCCAGACACGGAAATCACCACCGCATAACCGAATAAGTGTTAGTAACAGCATCTTTTAGCGTCAAATCAAAAATCAAAACAATTCCAGTTTAACTGAATTCAACAAAAACAAAGCTGAAAAGGCAGTGAACTGAATTTCTGCGGAATTTCACAACAAATTCAACTAATAAATTACTTGAAAAACCGCTTAAACAAGAAGTTACCTTCAAAACTCGGAAACGCGAAAGAGCACAATTGAGAAGAGAACGATGGAGTTGAGAAGCATAGAAAGGAAATAAATAACGAGAAAGAAGAAAAAAAAAGTGAAGAAGGAAAAATGTAGGAGTACATTAAATGAACGGTCAGATGTTGGTGGTAGGTGGGTCCCATGTGTATGGGAGAAATGTGAGCGTTGATCTTTTGATGCAGTGTAGTTGGGAAGGATTAGATTGGCGTTGATTTGTTTGGGCTCCTGAGCCACACGAATCGGTGTCGAAGAGTGGGACCCACCATTCTGCACTTTTCCTTTCTTCCAATTGGCTCGTTCCTTTTCTCTTCTCCTATGTTTCGAATTACGCGTAATTATTGTGACCACTTTTAAACTGCGCGCCAATTCATAAAATAATGCTGAAAGGATCTGAATCAACCTTTTTCTAAAAAGCTAAATAAAGAAAATAAAAATACCTAAGCAAAATATCTACTCATAAAACATGTTCATCTTTTTGGTCCCTATCTACACAACAACTTCAACTAGCACGAATGTTTCAGCTTTGCGTATCATTTACTCCAACAATGTTTTAGTATCTCTGTCGTAACTTTCTTTTAATTAATACTTACACCATTATTCTAGTTTTGTTATTTTGATACTTCAAAATAAATTGATTACATATTGTTACAACTCTAAAAAATGTTAACTGAATAAACATAAACCTAACTTTTTGAAACATAAAAGTAATATATCCATAACGTAACTATTATATTATGGACAGTTTTTCTCCCAACAATGTGGTGTAAAGCTATTCCCACCGTTATATTGTAGATAGTAATATACGAAATCATAATAATCCATCAAGTGTAGGAGTTCGATGACTTACATAAATTCATAATTTATAATTTTGTTATCCTAACTGTAAATAACCACAGATTAACATTTTTCGTAAAAAAAAAAAATTAACTTATTCTTGACCCGCAGAGAGATTAGTAAAATTGTGAAAATTAGTTAGTATTGTAAAAAAAAATGAATACATGTCCACACACATTTAATGTACGCAACTTATCTTCATATTTTTAAAGAAAAATAATATATATATATATTTGGTAATTGTTTTAGTTCTTAATTAATTGTTTTGGTTGTTGTGTGTTTTGCTGGAGTCATTCTCGTCTTCGTGCTCCTCTTTCGGCTCTCGGTCTCAGGTGAACACCGAGTGGAGGTACTTGCGGAATGCACTCCGACACTAAGTCAGTAAAACGGGTGATCAGTATTCGAGTAGGTGCACAGTAATAAATGACGTACTTTGTTCATTGGAATGTGTGTTATTTATATTATTTTAATGGGCTTACCTCATTGGGTTTGATTAGTGGGATTGATCGCACTTAAGGTTGCATTACCTGATCCTTAATGATAGTTTAGCTTCACTAACATTGACTTGAGCGTTAATGGTTATACGTGTCGGTCGATCGACCGATGCATCATGTCTCGATCGGCCAGGCAGATAGAGTCGTGTCAGCGCGTGTCTCGGTCATCTCGGACAAGGAGATCGAGACACGTCATGATATCGGTCGGCCATACCGGTACATATAGCTTTAATAACTATAAAATGTATAAAATAATAATTAATTAGAAATTATGAATTACGAATGTAGTAATAGTAGTTAAAAGGACCAACAAAAATAATTGTCTGAGACGTTGATTATTGTTCATGATATAATGAAAAATTTCTCAAATAAAAAAATATCAAAAATTTGCAACTCATAAAATATTAAAAAACTTAGGATACCATAAATATCAGAAAAGGAAAATAATCAAATAAAATTGTAATCTAGAGAGAGGTATAGAAGAGAGAACCTGAATTTGTGCTTTTGGAAGCAAAATGGAAACGTGCATTTATAATGTAGAAGAGAAACCAAACCACCAGAATGAAGGAGGAAAAGAGAGCAGAAAAAGGTTATTGATTGTGGTGGCACCAAGTTTGAGCGCATCTGATGCATCCGAGGACAATGTTGTGTGCATCATCCTTAGAGCAGATTCAGTCTCTGCTACAATGTTTCGAGGTCTCTTCTAACAAATTTGAAACTAAACAAAAAAAAAATCACTAAAAAATACTCACTTCCACAAGGTTATTCTACATTATCCATTTTCCTTCTGTGATATCCTTTTATTGGTTTTACTTAAATGTAAATGTAAATAGTAGATTTAGTTTTTATTTAACTTATTTTACCAAGTATAATTCATAATTATATTGTTTAGTTTGAAAAAAAAATTGTTGAGTGCCGTCAAGTAGGCGTAAAATGGAAACTTGGACTCAAAAACAAAATTAAGAAGCATTATTGGCATATATTTTTGGGTTAAATGAATTTTAGGGAAAATTTTCTTAAGAGGCTGGCAGAGTTATAATACTAAGAAATTTCTCTCTCAATATACCTATATAGTTTCTAAATATATATTTTATTTTCTAATGTAATTTCTAATGATTAAGCATGGTTGTTTAAATGTTTGGTTGATAAATGAACAACTTATAACTTTTTTTAAAAATGTTGTAGTGTGATAATTAATTATTCTATAAACTAAGTACTGAAGCAATTTTACATTTGAATACATTGAGTTCTAATTGCACAATCTTAGTTTTTAAGATTATATTAAGTGTTTTTGTTGTTATTTGTGTATTCACATAAATGATACTTTTTTTACCCTTGTCTCTAAAGAATTTTAAAATGTTCTCATTAGAAAATAACGAGTGTATTTATGTTGTCTTTTGAGAAATTTCTTTAATATTATATTTTTATTTTAAGCTAATTACAAAAGTTGGCCAGGTCACTTCTACATGTAGAATATACAATACAAACGCTTATTCCATTTAAATGCTTATTTTTATCATTGAATTTATTTTATTATATGAATTATTTTAATTTATTATTAATAATAAATAAATAAAAATGCTTTGCCCATACGTTGAAGCAGTAATGATACTATTATGTAATAAAACACTAATCTAACCCTTCACTTTATTTATTTTTTGTACGTTACAAAGACTTGATTAGTTATTATTATGTCTTCTTTTACTTTATTTGAATAAACAAACAAAAAACTATTTATCTTTTTCTGGCAATATAAAAAAATAAAATTCTAAACTATTTTATTTTATTTTGAACAAAACCATATTGTTATACATTTTTATTTGTTGCATCTTATCCAAGTTTTATAATAATGTTATTTAAGTAATGTTGTGATAATTCCTTTGTACCAAGATTCCGTAACGTAAGTTGTTGTGGTGACATAATTCTAAAGGTGTCATTTTCATGTCTGTCACGTGTGTAAAGCATATTTAGTGTACCTTTTTCACTTAAAAATAAATAACAATTCTTTAATTTGTATGCATGGTGCAATATTATTGTGCTTTTGAAGGTTTACGAGGAAATGGGATAAAAAATAAAAAAGTAAATTTGTTCTTTGTATAACAAATAAAAGTATTATTTTTTATTTAATTGAAATAATTAGGAGTGGAACAAAATCAAACTTAGGGTGCATCATCAGTGTTTGATGAATGTAATGGCATTTAAGTCATTTATAACTGATAAAGAAATAACCATAATCGATTTTAGGTGTTTTTTTTCATCTTATCAAAATTCTTCCTACACCCCATCAAATAAGTAAAATAATCAAAATATTTTATCTAGTTCTTATTTTAAAAAGTTTTTTTAAATATAATTTCAAAAAATTATTTCAAAAAACACATTCCAAAACGTATATATATTTCAAAAGTTTATTTCAAAAATCTTCTTAAAAATATGGTTTCTGAAAATTCTGTTTCTTTCTAAAAAACATTTTCCGTAATACATTACAATCTTATAAATTCTGAAAAGGGATGTTCTGAAAGTTTTCAGAAAAGATAATCTGAAAATCGTTTAAAAAAAAGTAAAATAATTTTTTCAGCAAATTGAGGGGGTGGATGAAGCATTTTGATGGGGTGCAGGAAGGAATACCCTCGATTTTAGTGACAAGTATTGAATATTCAGTCACTGACATACTTTTCTTCCTGCACCTTCGTATCTTCTTCCCACTCCTCTACATTTTTTACTAAAAGTCCAATTTAATATTTTTAAATTATAGAATTTGAAAATAATTTTTAAACTTTACAATCCATAATACAAAATTATATCCTAAATTATAAATTTAGGAAAATATTTTATGAATTTGAAAATACTTTTTAAACTTTTTAATTCAAAATATAATGTTGTGTTTTAAATGGTAAAATTTAATATGCATTTTCAAATCCAAAAAATATCTTCCAAATTGTACCATTTAAAATATATTTTTATATTTTAAATTTAACATATTTTATGGAAAAGTAATTTTGAAATAAAAAAAAATTATAAAAGTACATAAATAAGGAAGTGCTGAAAGGAAACGTCCATATACAATTAGGTCATGAGTTTATTTTTGTATTTTTACATTACATTTCCTTTTCTTCTACGAAACTCGTTTTTTACAATAATCACTTCTCTTCTATCATTTCCTCCTTTATTTTCATCCAAAAACATTAAGCTATATTCTTTTATTTATTTATTTATTTATTTATTTTCCTCTACGCAATTAAACTCCTCCGGAATAATTATGTCTCTTAATTGCTTGTATGAATGAAAAGGGTACATTTATATTATTTTCAAAGGAACAATCAAGTCATAATTTAGCCTCTGGATTATTTAGGTCGTGCAAAATTATAATTATAACTTCATTGTCACGATCCTACAAAAAATAAGTGAAAACTAAATCCAAATTCAATAAATATTTAAAAAAAAAAATACTTGAAATTAAGTAACATAGTACTTACCTATCGAAAATTGTTCATAATTTTTTCCATATGAATACTGTACTAAATATGAGAACGTTCTAAATACTTCCAAATTTAGTTAGAGTATCGAATTATAATATTTAAATTAAAAAATTAATTGTTTTTTGGAAATTTTCAATGTGAATAAAATATAAAATTATCAAAATGAAAATGATAAATGTACATTTGTAATTTATGAAAATGATGAATAAAATATAAAATCTGAAAATTTTTAAAAAATATTAGCATACAAGTTATGAGCGGTAGTTTTAAATAATTTCCCTCATTATTACAAGTTTCATTTAAAGAATGAATGTCATTAATGATGAACTCATTATCAAGAATGAAAATTGAAAGGGTATTATTGGATAGTTATTAGGAGGTTATACCTAATTAGAAGTTGTGTTATAAATAATCCTAATATTCTAATATATATTGGGTTGAAACTGATAATCCTAATATATATATTTACTATTTTCTCATAAATCTTAAACATATTCATTTTTATGTGTCAAGATTCACCATCAATTTATAGAATTTAATAGAATTTAATACATACCATCAATTTACAGAATTTAATACATTGATGGAGAATTTGTTACCGATTTGATTTCTGGAGTCATATTATAAAAGAAAATACAATAAAAGCATTTTCTCATTGAACAATAATTTTAACAATTTAAAGATAACGTCGCTTAATACAAGGAGGTGACAATATAGGTTAGACTCTATTAGTTACTTTATAAAAGTGTAAGATGAGTTGACCTGCCCTACATAAGTATTGGACTCCAAGTCTACGTATATAAGAAAAAATTATATATTTATTAAGATATTTCTTTATGTATTCCATCAAATTTATTTGTGCATGTCGTCAATTTCGGTATTTAATTTTCATGCTATAAAAGTGAATTTCAAAAATGGAAATTTAGAATAATAACTTTTTTGAAACAACTATTTTACCTTTCATAAAATAAAACAACTGTTTTGGTTTATGGACTTCGATTTCTGGAAGTGCACGAAGAAATTTGATGGGGTGTTAAAAAAAACATTTCTTGTTTATTACGCAGTTAGCGGGTTGGCTCGCCCTGTCCCGCGCATGGCTTGCACAGGTTGTGAGTTATGCGATACAAGCCTAAACAAGTTAGCATGCCAAAATAGTTTGTTTGTCCCGCATTTTTTCTAAAGGGTTCCAAGTTGGCCTGCACAACCCACCCTCCATTGTCACCCCTGATAATATCTTATCCTCATTGGGAGTTTACTCATGTGAGACACATCAATGGCTCGAATGAATTTTATGTATTTGTTATTATTAAGTTATTTAGATAACATCTCCAATTATAGTTTAGGTTCAAGTATAGATCAAGACCTATACTTCAACCAAGACAACATTAGTGGTTGCATGTTACAACTTTAGTGTTGGGCATGGAATGCATTAAGTGCTTGTCTCCATTTTTTTCACCAATAACTACAAAAAAGATTATCATTGGATTTGGTTTTCCACTTGAAAAGTGTATAAATATTACAACACATTTACTTTCCCCAAAACCCATGCATGAACCTACATTTCTAATTTCTCTACTTAACCCTTAATCGTGATATAACTTACTACATGTGGTCATGTGCATCCTCCTAAAGCAATAAAGAGGTATTAGTCACAATACCACAAAAGGTGGATAACGCCATGGAATGGTCAACACATTTGTCTACTTAAAGGTGTTCAATTTAATGGTAATGTCCATTTGTGTGACACCACCACATACATGGTACATTAACCACATCATTTGCTACATATAACTACCACAACAAACTTTCGATGACGATGTAAGCTCAAATAATAACACATTTGAGCATGTATTTGTACTTCTCTTGTAATTTCCATTCTTCATTGACAACATGATATGCCACTGGAGAGTTAACAACCTCAACTCCAATCTTCATATCAACATGTTAGGTTTGGTAAATACAACCACTCCAATCTTCGACAACCATTGCTCAACATGTTCATGGGCTATCATCATCCTATGCCTTTCCAATCTTCGTTAAAGTGGGTTTCACTAACATACAATTTTACAAGTCATTTGGATGTTTTCTTTTGTCAACCAAATATGTTAAAAACTTTCACATTCATCCTTCCATATGCATTATTATTGTCTAACAATGCTATCATAAGGCCTGAATGGTCCACATAAAAATGATGACAACACTGCAATTTCACATTTTTTCCTATCTATAATGCATAACGATAAAATAATACCTAACAGACAACCAAAAAAAACCTTTTTGTGACACATCATCTCATAAATAAATAATTTCCCTCTTGTAATAATATTGAAGTTTAATTTTAATTTCAATTCTTATTCATAACTTTCTCTTATTGCTCTCTTATGTTCCATTTTCAAGATTATAAGTTCCATATTTTTTGACCATCATAAGAAGTAAACACCCTAAACAACCAAAACAAATTCAATCAATTTCCATACATTTAATATAATTTATTTTAATAATTTTCAATTTCTTAAAAATTAACTCCATATAATATGTTATTACTAAATTAATTAACTTTTTTTTTATAAAATCATTATTTTTCACACTTAATTTTTAATTAATTTAAACACACATGAAATACAAATATTAATCAAAAGTCACTCAAAGCAAACATAATTTCAACTAATTCAAAACAATTGAAATCGTGTAAAGCTTTCGTTCATCTAAAGTTATCTGATGGTTGCATGACTTTAATTCAAAATGAACAACCAAAATCGTTAATACTTTATATAATTTCACTTAAAATATATATTATTTTAAAGTAAAATCATTTATGATTAACATGATTTCATTGTGCAAATTTAAGTGATATGAATTATGACCGACTTTACCCTAAGTCAATCAAAATCATTTAAATTTGTAACAATTTCTTACTAAAATCATACATCTTACTAAGATTTGAAATAAAATTATATCAGCTTAAGCTTAGTACACCTTACCAATCTACATAATTAAAAAACATTTACCCATTTTAATAATAAATCAAGAAAATTACAGCGTGTTAAATATTCCCACAAAATTCACACCACATAACTGATGTATTTTAAATATAAATAAGAAATTAAAAAAAAAACATTATAATAGTGTGTTAAAACCTACCCAACTACCCACAGTAAGAAACATGTCACGAGTAAGGTAAAAAAATGGTAAAAGCCGAATCACATGGCCAAGGCCACCCGAATATCGATGTCTTTCATTTATTGGATTCATCACTTCCACCATCTTTCAAATTAATGACACAAATATAAATGTTCCACACAAAATAAATACCCCCACCATTTCATTTCTACGCCTTTTAAGTATATTTTTTAAAAAGTTTACCAAAATAAAAATATTAAAATAATAAAACTTCTTAATTAAATTATTTTTAAATTTATTAATATAAATCAAATTTATTATAAACTTTTTTTTTTCACTTTCCTTTCCAATCTAATAATCTAATTTTCACTTTCTCTCATATTAATTAATACACAATCAAATTTATATCTTTTTATTTTTTTTCTTACTTTTCCACCCTCCTTCATTAAAAACAAAGCTTAAGTTAAACAAACAAACAACACATCACGTTGCACGTAGTTCAAGAATGCTAACCTTCCCAGCACCTTTCTCTATGACCCCATCACAGACCAATAGCAACGAAACGACCCTTCGTTTCGGACAAAAAATAAACTAAAATAAAACCATATTATATGCAGTTTAAGATTCGGCTAACCATTTTCGTCACAAAATATATATATATATATATATATATATATATATATATTTATTTATAGAAGTCCATAAACAACACTGGGAGGAAAAAAAAAATTAAAGAAAATAGAAAAAACTAAAACTACAGGTCCAAATTCGCATCGCGTTGTAGATCTGCAACGCTCGGGTTTCGTCATCCATCAATTCAATCCTCTCTTCTTCGATTCGTTTTCGAGGTCCAAATTGTCCTCGCAGGTCAGCTCCTCTTCTTCGATGCATTTCCCTTCCTCTCATTCTTTCTCCGTATTTCAATTCTCTTTTCGCAGTTTCCATTTCCATTCTCCAAAATTTTAGGGTTTTCAGATTCTGCAAATACCGTAGATCTTGATTCGCACCATGAAAACCACGCTTCTTTTCTCTCCTTCAACTTTTCTAATCGGAATCTATGTAAACTGAACCTTACCATTATTAGAATGTGAGCATATGATTTATAAGCTACACGTTTATCGTTATGCATGTAATTTTAGTGTCGTTTAATTTGCGTATGTCTGTGTGTGCAATGGCGTGTGGATCTATTTTATGTTTATATTCGTCGGATTTGGAGCGGAATTGGTTGGTTGTAAGCGTCGTGTGTGGTTTTTTGTTTTCCAGATTGTGAGTTGAATGGAAGGAACTGGAGGCAGCAGTGCCTCGGCTGCTGCACCCGTGAACCAATGGTGGCAGGAATTTTCGAAGCTATTTCAATATTATCTGGATAAATCCACGCCGCACGCTACGTATAGATGGATTGGGAGTTTGGCTATTGTGTCGATCTTTGTTTTGCGGGTTTTTTATGTCCAGGGATTTTACATTGTGTCTTATGGATTGGGAATCTACCTGCTGAATCTGTTGATTGGGTTTCTGTCACCGTTGGTCGATCCTGAGCTGGAGCCCTCTGATGGACCTCTGCTGCCGACTAAAGGTTCTGACGAGTTCAAACCGTTCATTCGCCGACTGCCTGAGTTTAAGTTCTGGTAATTTAGGAATTTTGTTGTGTGGGTGGTTTAGTACTAACATTTTCATGAAAAAAATATGAACATTGTCGTTTGCCCCCTGAAACCTGCTTTAATAATTTTGAAGCAATCTCTTTAAAGAAAACTTGGATTCAATGTGAGTTTCATGTTAATAGTTGCTTCAATGTCTCTTGTTCATACTCAGTCTTTTTTATCGGTGAATATTTGACTTGTAACTTTTGTAATGTTCATCTGTCATTTCGTTTATTTGAATATGACTCCGAGTCATTTCTGTATTTCATGTGGCACTTACCTTTATAGAGGTAATGTAAGTTTTACAGAGGTGATAGCTATGAGGAAAATGTTTCTCTAATCTTTCCATTTGCCTTACCAGAAAACATTGTTGTTATCGCAGAAAATAACTATGTGTTTGGGAAATGCAAAAAAATTAACTAGTTGTGCCCAGCGTCGACTGCATTTAATTATTCAATATCGGTTAATTGCCACAGACATTTTGCTGCAAGATTTTAGTCATTGGCATTGCATAAAGAAGCTGATAATTGTATGGGAAACAATATTTTATCTTTTGAAATGGTACATGAAAAATGAATTTTCTATTTATATTATTCTCTATTGAACAAACTGTTGCTTATCTTTCATGTCTTACTTATTTTCCTGGTTTGATCAGTCATATGGAAAACTTTTGAACGTATCTGTTGCATGATGCATCATACTATTTGGCTGGGTTGGTTTGTCAACCTTAATCTTATTGTGTTGGTTTATCTTTCAAGTTTTCAAACAAAATTATCTGGAATTATGTTTCTTTAATTAGTTCCGAAATATTTGTCTCAATAATCACTTAAATGTTTTTAAATTTGAAATAGATAACTATTTGTCCTGACAAATTTCACACTTCCTGAAGACTTAGTTTTAAAAATCCAAATGACAACATAGTATTAGGAAAGTATTATTGCTTAACAAAATATGTGAACATCCCCTTGCTCCTTTTGAAAAATGAGTTATATGGAGCAAAACCTGTGTCAATGTTGTTGACTGATATTATATAACTGGAATAACTTCATAGATGAGTATGATGCGCGTGAGTTGATTTGTTTAATTATTCTTTCTCGAGAGAGAGAGGCTGGTGCTATTTATGCTCATCCCTTTATTTTTGTTTAACAAGTAAGATATTATCATGCTAAAAGCCTACCTGTGTCTGTTGGAAACAGTTCAAAGAAATCACCATTTATGGATGAGGATATTGATTTGAGATGTTGTTGGCTGTAGGTATTCTTTCACAAAGGCTTTCTGCGTAGCATTTGTGATGACTTTCTTTTCTGTGTTTGATGTTCCTGTGTTTTGGCCAATATTACTCTGTTATTGGGTTGTCCTGTTTGTCCTTACTATGAGGCGCCAAATTGCACACATGATCAAATACAAATACATACCATTCAACATTGGGAAGCAGGTAACCTTACTCTTAAATTGGCTCTCATCAATTTACTTTTCGCCCCTGTAATTTGTTTTGTACATTTTGTCCAGTACAGGCAACATTTACTTTGTCTGTATCATTGACCTGAATGATAGTAATGTATTTTGTTTTAATGTGTTGTAGAAATATACTGGCAAAAGATCCTCTGCAAGTAGCAGTGGCAGTCGTGCAGACTGAAGCTTGGTTTTGTTGTGACTTGAAAAATGCAAATCTCATAGTTAGGTTTTGTGGACATCCAGGGTAGATTTTTCCCTTTTATTTGAAGGAATTTGTAGTCAGAGTATGACGGATGCCAATATGCAGTTACAGAAATATTATCTGTGTTCCACTCAGAAGACATCCTAATGCAGGCTTTGAACGTCAATGTGGATATACATTAGTATTTGATTCAGTTTTAGATTTCATCGCAAATCTAGATTGTATTGCGATGCTGCAGACCATGATTTGAAGACAAACTTCGTATAGCACTCATTTTTTTCCTGTTCAAGGAAAAACTATTTGCCCTTTTTTGTTCATGCGTCTTATAAGGTTGTAAGATGAACTGGCAGTTTGACAATATCTCTACCCGTGTATTTTTTTTTTTCTTTCCATTCAAAAGTAAATTCTATTTATGGCTACGGCCGGGCTTTTACTTTTATTATCTTTTGCAGCTTTTGAAACGGTCTAAACATTGCTCATCGAAAAATTAACATTTTAATAGATCCATTATTGTTAAATTAGCTCAAAGGTTTCTCTTGCTCTTATTTTATTGTGATGTTTTGTATGGCCTCTCTTTATCAAAAGCTTATCGAGAATATTGAAGAATTAGGTTAACTTTGAATTTTGGTGATGAGATATGGTTTACGTATTTTTATGTTTGAATAGACGCAAATTATGTATGTATGAATTTATTTAATCTTGAAATAAAAACCAAAGCTTTGATCCAAACTTGAGTGTACTTTTGAAATATCTTTTACAATAATTTAGACATTAAATAATTTATTATAACTTGAATAACCATTATTATTAAGTTGTTAAGAGAGTTGAATTGGGAAGTACTCAGAAATTTAAACAAACCTACTTTAATATGCATCTTTATAAATTAAATTCATATGTATCTTTATAATTTTAAAACTTTCATATTTACCTTTTGTGGAATTAAATTGCAGTGGAGAGCATTCTACTTTAGTTTAACGTTTATGTAAAATAAAAATCCAAATCGTTTATGGATTACAATTGGAACCCCTCCCCCCTTTTATCCATGGTGTGCTTCGTCGTGGTGCTTGGTAATGTTGTTAGAAGTGTAGATTGTATTGGGCTGAGTGAATATAAAGGTAAGTTTCTCTTTCGTTTTGCAATTTTTTTACGATTTTCAATTTAACTTCTATATAATTTTGTCCACATATCTCTTGAATACATAATCCGGAACGTTAAATAATTTTCTTTTAGTTTTGGATTGTCTTTTAGTTAAATAATTTTCTTTTAGTTTTGAATTGTTCAATACGTAAATGAAAATGTTATTTTATATTGTACAATTTAGAAGTCAATTTTATTTTTCAGAGCACCGAAATACATTTGTTTTTTGGATTGTGTTTCAGAATGTACAATTCTGAAGTCAAAATTGTATTTGCATTTTTTAATACAAATTTTACTTTTGGATTATAAATTTCAGAACACAATCCAGAAGACAAATTTGTGTTTTGAATTCTACAATCCAATAATCTTAAAATAAAATTTTGTATTCTGGATTATATATTTAAGAAGTTTAAGTTGTGCAATTTATTTTAAGTTATTTTTCAAAGTCAATATTTATGTCGTTTAATTGCAATACAGTATCAAGTATTACATTAGTTTGTAATCACTCTCTCTATTTTGGAGCAAAATAACATATGAAGTGGATAAGTTGTCTACCATGTATGAGTATGACATTATGAAGTTTGTGCCAACAAAAGATCAATTTGTTCGAGGAGGTGAGTTAACTAAATATGTATATTATTTGTAAGAAGTGTGACACATGCATATGCTTATGTTGTATTATTTTTGCATATGTATTTGGTACGTAGGATGACTTACTTGAATGAGTGCGTAGGATGACTTACTTGGTTTTGTAATTGTTATTTTGAAGTTTGATACGAAAAACATATAACAAGGAAGAAATATATGTGTGTTGTTAAGTTCTAAAAAGAGTGATAAGTATATGAAACATAACAACAATTTACTGATCATTATAATTGATACAAAAACATGTGATTGTCCTTTTACATTATGGGGTAAATCGGTTTACAATAGAGAATAATGGGCGTTGAAGGTGATATGTGACAGTCAAAGTCATGAATTGACTGATAAATTACTCGGTCTCCCTTATGCTCACAAATTAAAATCTAATGAGTATTTCTTGGTCATTAACATTATAAAAGTTTAGTGAAATCGTTTTTTTTTTACTTACTCTGAGTGAGAGTAGTGAGGACAATGTTACCACAATAAATCAAGTGTACAATGTCAAATATATAGAAGATCACATAGAAGATCTAAAACTAAAATACAACAACTAATGATATTACTAGTGTGGCAATTATATTCATCGAAGCATGTGTAACAAGCTGTCATAGGTTGTTACAAATGTCTTTTTGGACTCATTCTAATTCAGTAAAACTGTTGAACGACAAGTAATTTGAATGCTATTAAGTTATTTGCTTCTTTCACCTATTAATACTAACATTGATGTAATTACATGATGGTATAGACAAATGAGTGACTATAGTCCATACCTAATATGTGATTATGATTGCTAATAAATATAATGTTGTATTGAAGTGTTTATCACTAAAGCAAAACATGACGATATTCTCATTACTAAGTAAACATGTCATGAATGGGAGTCTACATTGACTTATATCCATTTGACACGTGTATGGTTCTCATTTTATTTAGGTATTTTTAAATATGTGTGGTCCTTTTCTCCAACCTTAGTGCAATTAATATCGATTACATATAAAAAATATTTGTGCCATACAAATAAAAAAAGAACAATTTATTTTAACTAATTTTTAAAATAAGAATGAATTTCAATATGTAATATATTTTAAAAAATAAAATACTTTGTATAATTCAAAGTGTATACAAATTTAAAAAAAATAATTTTAGATTATGTAATCTGAAAACTTAATTCACAGTGAAATTAAAAGTACTAAGATTTTTTTTTTTAAATGAACTCTAACATAACACCAACACATAAAAAATGAGTCACCAAGGCGTTCTTGACAAATGACATTGAGTTCCATCCGTGGTTATGTAACAAGTGAAAGAAGAAAAAGTGGATAAGAAGAGAAAAAAAGGTAGGTTTAAAAACACATATGTCATTAAGGGCACTTTGGCATTTTCACTATCTCATTCGGGTGCATATTGAATTTATGGGAGTGTAGAAAGAAATTACTTATTCATCTAACGATATTTTTAGCCCAGCACAAAATTTAGATTAAATTTAAGTGGGCCAAAAATTTGTGCCGGGCCATTTCATCTTAAATTCAGCCCAATATTAAAAAACAAGGCTTACTCGGTCGGATATAACGGTTAATAACACATTGGAAGAGTGTTTCTTCTTCAAGTGCGTGTCCCAAAACCCTAACAAAAACCCGTAGTTGCAGTGCGGTGCATCAATGGGGAAAGCGAAGGGGAAGCACCGTTTGGACAAGTACTATCACTTAGCGAAAGAGCATGGTTACAGGTCTCGAGCTTCATGGAAGCTGGTCCAGCTCAATTCCAAGTTCCAATTCCTCGAGTCCGCACGCTCCGTCCTCGACCTCTGCGCCGCCCCCGGAGGCTGGATGCAGGTGGCGGTGCAGCGCGTCCCCGTAGACCACCTCGTCATCGGCGTGGACCTGGCACCCATCGCCCCCATCCGCGGTGCCATCGCTATCCAGGAAGACATCACCAAAACAGAATGCAAGTCCCGCATCAAGAAGCTCATGGGCCAGCACGGATGCCGCGCCTTTGACGTCATTTTGCACGACGGCTCTCCCAATATCGGCGGCGCCTGGGCTCAGGAAGCCATGAGCCAGAATGCCCTCGTCATCGATGCCGTCAGATTAGCTACTCAGTTCTTAGCGCCCAAGGGTATCTTTGTCACCAAAGTAATCATTCATCTGTTTCCTATTCTTATTCTGATCATTATAATTATTGTTGCTGTAATTATTATTTATTGCTCCTTTTTTGCGTGATAGATTTTCAGGTCGCAAGATTACAGCTCCGTGGTCTATTGCCTGAAGCAGGTGATGTGATGGTTTTTATAATTGAAAAGCAGTTGTACTTGTGATTTTGGGCGGTTTGGTGGAGTTGTTGAGATTTGTTTGTTGATTTTTTTTTGTCTCAGTTGTTTGAGAAGGTTGAGGTGGATAAACCTGCGGCTAGTCGATCTGAATCTGCTGAGATATATGTTTTGGGGCTTAGGTACAAGGCTCCTGCCAAGATTGATCCGCGACTTCTTGATGTGAAGCATCTCTTTCAGGGGTCTGTGGAACCGCAGCCTAAGGTAATCATTCTGTTTTTTTTGTGTGGATACTGGGTTGGCAATTTTTGTTTTTGTTCCTCTTTGGTTAGGCTTGTTTTTATCTGTTGGTGATTGGTGAATCATCTGTGCAGGTGGTGGATGTACTTAGAGATACTAAGCAGAAAAGGCATCGTGACGGGTAACTACTGCTTCATTGCAAGGCTTGGTTGGACTTTTAATATGTTTGCTTTTTGAATGATTGTTAAGACATTCTGATAAACAGAGAGCACTAGGAATGTGAAAAACTTGGCAGTTTATTAGCTACTCCATTGCAAGGCTTGGTTTGACTTTTAATATGTTTGTTTTTTTGTGATTTACCTTTTTAAATTCTTTGCAAGGCTTGGTCTGGCATAACTAATTATTTTCGAAGGATTCTTAAGGCATCCTGATAAACAGAGAACACTAGGAATGTGGAAAACTTGGCATTTTATTAGCTACTTTAGTTGATTTTATATACATATAGCATACTTATTGTTCGCCATCCCTCTTAGTTTCTCGCCTTTTAATTTTGGTTTTGTGCTCTAAACATAGTCTGGTACATACTGTAGACTTGTTTGCTAACTTCTTCACTACTGCAGTTATGAAGATGGAAACACTACTTTAAGGAAGATGTCTTCAGCTTCAAATTTCATTTGGTCAGATTCTCCACTGGAGATCCTTGGTTCAGTCACTTCTATAACCTTTACTGATGCAGCTGATTTACCAATCAAGGATCATGAGCAAACAACTGAAGAGGTATTTTGTTTGAATATGTTAGATGCAATCATGCATTTTCTGTAATCAGTGGAGATTTATAGACAAAATCAGTATTGTGAATTTTAATTTTAATGTGGTTGTTTTTGCAGGTCAAATCTCTCTGCGACGATTTAAGGGTTTTGGGGAAGCAAGATTTCAAGCATCTTCTAAAGTAACTACATGATTTGAAATATTACTCAATGAAATGGAGGAGCTTTTGTGTGGGGTTTTGATGTTGTTATTTGTCACATGTAGGTGGAGGATTCACATTAGAAAAGCTCTTTCACCAACTCAAAAGCCTGATCCTACTACTAAAGAACAGACAAAAACTGAGCAGAAGGTGGATGAAGAAGATATATTACTCAATGAAATGGAGGAGCTGACTAATGTGATGGACCGGAAGAAGAAACATGCCAAGAAGCTTCTTGCTAAAAGAAGAGCCAAGGTTTTGTTTTTAGCTCCGAACTTCCATTGATTTTGTTGTTATTGGATATGCACATGAATAACTTTTGGAATCTATGCAACATCATTGTTAATATCAATGTTAAATAGCCATTATAGCACCACCATAATGCTACGCTGTGGTTTTTTTACCTCTTATGGGAGGCCTGCCTTGGGCCACAATGGAGTGTTTTTATGGTGGAATTTTGGCTTTTATGCCATTGATCACTCTGGTTAATGTTTATTTGCAGAATAATGATGTGATTTTTTACAAAATAATAGATGGTGTTTAGTCTGACAAAAAACTCATTAATCACACTGCTCCATAACAAATTTTAATCCCAATCATGACATTTTAGGCTCTATTTTTCTCTTAATTTCTTTTTCAAGTAGATGAGATCAAGCTGATTCACAGCTTTGATGATTTGAATCTTGCAGGACAAGGCACGAAAAGCAACAGGTATGCAAATGGATGCAGTTGAAGATGGTTATGTAGATCAGGAGTTGTTTTCTCTCGCCTCTATAAAGGTTTGCTTTAATCTTTTTCATTTCTCTTGGTTTGAAAAATGATATAACCTGTTTAAGTGCATCAACTGTTTTTTCATTTTAAACTCCTTCTTTTCCTCTTTAGAACTCCCAAAAAGCACAGGTTGTTTGCTTGATATATACCTTTCCTTTGTAACCGGGAGATCTAGAATAGTGTCAGATTACTAATGTTGGGCAACATTTAAGGAGTACTTTACTAATCCTTCAACTCTATATGGGCACATGTACAGAAAGCAGACTTTTAGAGTTGCATATTTTTCTTTTTTATGTCTGCAAATTTAATCTATATATCCCTTCCTTCGTAGTGTAAAAAAACAGATTGAGGACACCTCTCACATTTTTGTAATCGGTTCATTCTTTCTTGGGGTTTTAGGGTAAGAAAGATCTGGTAGCTGTTGACAACACTGAGTATGAAGGTGACGAGGGTGAAGTAGAAGATAGTGAGAATGAAGAAATCCATGAAATCCCAGGGCGTTCATCCAGTGACTTGGAAGATTCTGATGAGGAGCGTAAAAGGTGAATGACAGGTTCTTTTGATGGTTGCTCATACTCTGTTATGTTAGCATTTACACTTGAAATTTTCCTTAACAATCTGTATTGATTATACTGATATCAGATACAATGAGCAAATGGAAGATTTGTTGGAGAAAGCTTATGAGAAGTTTGTCATCAGAAAGGAAGGAAGTTCAAAGCAGCGGAAGCGAATTAAAAAATCCTATGATGCAGAGGCCGAACTTTTGGAGGTACGCATTGTTTCCTTTTTCATGGTTTTGTTTACTTAAACGTTCACTATGTTAGAGGTTTATATACTACGACAGTGAGAACTGAGATTACAATTGATTATTGAAAATCCTTCCATATTTGAACTCCAGGACGGAGGGAACACCATTATATAATCCACACTCTTTTGTTTCATGTATCCATTAATTTATTCCCTTGCCCCTTTCTTACATCCAAAGAAACCTTCAGGGTGCACTTTGAAGCTTGCTGCTAATATAAACATGTTTGTTTTTTGTATTCTGTTCTCTAGGTTCTTGTTATGTCAAATATATTAGTTTATTGTTTACAAACATGGAATGATGCTTCTTTTTGTTTAGAGCCATTGAATTCTTTAACATGTAGATCATGACCTTTTGGCCGTGTAGGGCGGTGAGGATGATATTGCTCAATCTATGTATGATTCGGATGAAGATCAGGGTGAGCAAGAAGCAAATCCATTGATGATGCCACTTAATGACGGTGCTGAACTCACCCAAGAGGAGATAACAAATAAGTGGTTTAGTCAGGATGTCTTTGCTGAAGCTGCAGAGGAAGGAGACTTTGAGAAGGATGAGAGTAAAGATGAAATGGATGTAGATGATGAGCCTAAGGAGAAGAAATCCATTGCCAAAAAGGTCAAAGAAAATAAAACAGCAGCTCCAGCAGTGGAGGATCACCCTGAACCTCAAGCATCATCCAAGAAAGCAGATGATTTTGAAATAGTTCCTGCGCCTGCCACTGATTCAAGTGATGATGATTCATCCTCTGATGAGTCGGAGGAAGATATCGAAGCCAAAGCTGAGATATTGGCTTATGCTAAGAAGTTGGTGAGAAAAAAACAACGAAATCAGATATTGGATGATGCATATAACAAGTACATGTTTGATGACGAAGGATTGCCCAAGTGGTTTCTAGATGAAGAGAAGAAACACCGCCAACCAGTAAAGCCTATTTCGAAAGAGGAAATGGCTGCAATGAAAGCGCAATTTAAAGAAATTGATGCCCGGCCTGCAAAGAAGGTGGCGGAGGCCAAAGCACGGAAGAAGCGTGCTGCAATGAAGAAGCTTGAGAAGGTACGGAAGAAGGCAAATGCCATATCAGATCAAACAGAGATATCTGACCGTTCGAAGAGGAAGCAAATTGAACAACTCTATAAAAAGGCTGTTCCGAAGAGGCCTAAAAAGGAATATGTAGTTGCAAAGAAAGGTGTACAAGTAAAGACTGGCAAAGGAAAAGTCCTTGTTGATCGAAGAATGAAGAAGGATGCTAGGAAACGTGGACAGGGTAGGGGAGGAAAAGGAGGTTCCAAGGCGAAGAAGGGAGGCAAGGCTCCAAAGGGCAAAGGAGCTTCTAAGGCCTCCTCTGCCAAAAAGGGAAAACAGAGGACTAAGGAATAAATAAAAATAGATTGATACTTTCTTCAGAGTTCAAATTAATGGCTTTGCCCAGTTTTCTAGGCCTAATTTTTGTTTTTCATTTGCTTCCTGCTTGTTATTGTGCAATTGATATTATAAATTAAAGAATGGAGTTTTTTGTCCTTCATAAAGGAAAACGGCAATGTAATCTTAGTTTCGAAATTAATTATGGATCAAGTCTTTAGCAGTGGCTTTAAATGTTGCAAGTAAATTATCCTTACTCAAAAGTAAATTATCTTAGTAGCTGAGTCATTTAAATTTTATTGTCATTATTATATACGAAAGAATTTTGTTATCATAAAATAGTTGAAATGCCCCTTTCTAATCAAAGTGAACATGTGTCTTGAAAAAATAATTATCATTCTCATGGGTGTTAAGTAAAATATGACATGCTTTTTGATTTTTCATTGGTGTCTGGAGAATTCAGTCCATGTCCATGATCAGTAAGTTTCTATGAGAACTGTTGACAATAATTTTTGGGGCATTCTTTTCAATACATCACATTATTATAGATCATAGTTAAAAGATTTTTTTTATAGGTATAAATAAGATTAATTATAGGAGGTTGGTTCTCCTTCTCACTCTTGTTTCTTTAACTAACTTGATCCTTTTTCCTTTCTATATGTAATAAAGAGACAAAAGTAATTTTTTAGTGTCAAATAATAATAAAAATTAAAAACAATAATTTTAATTTTTTGAAATATGAAAACAAAAAAAAATATTAGGATTGATTCACTCACAATTAGGATGACAAAGTGGGATGTGTCAGGCGGATTAGCCCGTTTTGGTAAAAAAATAAAGGAAGAGTGAAAATTTTTAACGGCTGTTTCTTCTGCACCTCCATATATTCTTCTCCCACTTCCATACATTTTTATATTTTCAAAAATACCCTTCTATAATATTTTTGAATTATATAATTTAGAAGTTTTTTTTTAAATTTCTAATTAGTTTACAAATTACATAATCTGAAAGTCTTTTTATTAAATGCATGATTAGTTTTCAGATTATGTATTTTCATATAGTGTATGAAGGTGGACGAAGAACCTATGAAGATGGAGGTGCAGGAAAAAACAGTCTTTTTTAACTCCTGGCCCACTCAAGCCTCCGTCCCGCATAACCCACCACCAATAACCAATGAGGGTGGGGCTGGCCCGCAAAAAAAAAAAGGCAAAAAAAAAGAAGAAAAAATGTGTGATTGCCGCTGCTACTGCACAAACACATCTAGATTTTCTTCCTTCTTCATCACATTCACGGTCACCGCCGCCGCTGTCGCGCCGCTCCGGTACCGCTCCGTCTGCTACGCTATAACGGAGGCACACACGCGCACGACCATGAGACGAACCTCCACCGTCGCGCTGCTCCGCTCCGTTGCCGCGCCGCAGTTGCTCCGTTGTCGCGTCACTGCCGCTCCGCTGCCACGCCACTACCGCTCCGCTGTCGCGCCGTTGCTGCACCGCTCCACGCAAGTTAGAAAAAAAATGCTGGCTGGCCCGCAAATCCGCGGGTTGACTCCTATGCGGGGCGGGCCAACCCGACCCGCATTTTGCAGGTCAACGCGGGGGCGCTTTGCCATCCCTTTTATATAACCCTAAAAAGCTGAATAGAGATATAGACAGAGAAGGAAGGTGATTTGTTAGTATGGAAAAGAGCAAGATATTGATAATTGGGGCAACAGGAAGTTTGGGATACCATTTAGCCGAAGCAAGTCTGAAGTTTTGTCATCCAACATTTGCTCTTGTTAGACACTCTGCATTCTCTTACCCTCACAAAGCCCAAAAGCTTCACTCCCTCTCTCTAGCCGGAGCCACCCTTCTCAAAGTCTCTCATCTTATTTCTTTTCTTTTTCTTCTTCTCTTTCAATTTCTTTTTCTTATGATCCAAATTTGACATTTTTATGGTCAGGGTTCGCTGGAAGATGAAACCACCATTGCGGAGGCTGTCAGCCTTGTAGATGTGGTCATTTGTGCCGTTTCAGCTAAACAATCTCTGCTTCAAAAGCTCCTTATCCGAGTTATCAGACAACTTGGTTCTATTAAGGTTAACTTATAACAGATTTAATTTTAGATTCTTTTCATTATTTGACCAATTCTTATTGATTCTGGCTTATTTACTTATTCATCGGTTTTTGGGTCTTACCAGTTTAATCCAATTTTGAGAAACTGACAAGTTAGGGGTGGTTTTTAGTGAAGTATTCCATTTTAGTTTTTATACAATTCTAAGTTTTTATTTTAGTATTTGTTTATTATTTAAATTTATGAATTTTTGCTTTAATATAATGAAAAGTTCTGGCATTAACAAATCCAAAAGTGTATGGCTGTCTAAATTTAAATAATAATATCTAAAAAGATCAAAGACTTCATACAAAATTATAAAAGGTGAGGAGCTTGATGAAGATAAAATTATGCTTTTACAGTATAAACCTACAGTATTCTAATTGGATAACAAGACAAACATAACCTATAAAATTGTATACAATTTTTGTCCTATCTTTTATTTCGAGAAGACTAGCTGATAGGTTCTGCATGTTCTCAAGCTGTTATACTCTACCTTTTTCCTTTCTAGAGAAATTGCTTTCTTAATCTTTATCATTTCAATCCAACGTGCTCAAAGTTCTTTCTTGTATTACTATATATTTGTTCTTCAAACTTTGAGAAACATGCAGTTTTACTCACTCTTAATTTTAAAATCTTGATGAGTTCATAGAAAACTAAATCCAATTGTTTTTAAAATTTTAAGTATCAAATTTATCACTTAAAGAAAACGAATTTATCAGATATTAAAAGTATAGGAATCTTGTTGGTCAGATTCAAAGACCAAAAACCACATTTTTTTCCTCTTTTCTGTTCTTTCGTGTATGTAGCCAGAGTTCTCAATATCCATCTATGTATGGATTAAGCATAGTTTTCTTACGTTATTTGAGTTGTTAAATGTGTTAAATAATCTGTTGTTAATTGATTTTGGGCCTCAGAGATTCATCCCATCTGAATTTGGATCAGATCCTACCAGGGCTCACGTGTCAGAGCTTGATGATTTGCATAATTTCTATGCACCCAAAATTGAAATCCGTCGACTTCTGGAGGCTGAGGGCATTCCACACACTATCATCTCATGCAATTTCTTCATGAGGATTTTGCTTCCTTCTCTTGCTCAGCCAGGCTTAGATGCTCCTCCAAGGGACAAGGTCACTGTATATGGTGATGGGAATACAAAAGGTATGCTCATCAATCCACCATTGTTACTCTTTTACTTCCTACTTGGTAGTTTACTGAGTAACCACCTTTTCTAATCTTTGAAAATGTAGTGTTGTAATAGTTTTTAAAATTAAAGAAATTTAAAAGAATTCCTCAAAGTACACTTCATCAATTGTATTTAGTTTCAAAAAGCTTCACTTAAATGATACATATACATGGATCAAAACTAAAACTTTAGAGATTTATTTCAAAACTTAGTAGTAGTTGCAGGGAGTAATGTGATACGAGTTACACTTTAGGTACCAAATCATAATAATTTATTAATTATTCAGCAATGGGTTCTTTGCAGGTGTCTTCATGAAGGAAAGTGATGTTGCTGCATTCACTATCAATACAGTTGACGACCCTCGTACCTTAAATAAAGTGCTGTATTTGAGACCCCCAGGAAACGTCTGTTCTTTGAATGAACTGGTTGAAATGTGGGAGATTAAGATTGCCAAGAAGCTTGAGAGATTGCATGTCTCTGAAGGAGAGTTGCTCCAGAAAATAAAAGGTGTTATATATACTTTGTAATTATTATACATCTCTTTGTCAGTTAAAACCATAGGAGGCATTTTAGATCATCTCATACAATAAGTGAAACTCTAAGAGATATTATGACAAAATCTTATCGTAGAAGGAAAAGTGAGAGAAAAATTCTAACAAACGCCTTTTTATTTCCTTTTTGGCATTGCAGGAACTTCTTACCCTGCCAACTTTGAAATGCTCTTCATATATTCTGCTTTCATAAAGGGAGATCACACATACTTTGATATTGAACCACCCTCTGGTGTGAATGGTACCCAACTATATCCACATCTGAAATATACCACAATCAGTGAATTCTTAGACACACTAGTTTAGGATTTATTTGAGAATGCTGGGATATGAGCAGTGACATACTGTTACTTAGAAATTTTCCCTTTTTCTACAAGTTATGTTTATTTATTTTATTTCTTTCTAAGAACAAGTTAAAATTGTATATATCTGTGTTGGACAAACTAAAAGGGCAATGCCTTGCTCTGTTTCTTGCTGCTCTCAAATTGGCTAGAAGTTTCTAAATGGTTGACATAAAATTAGATAGAAACTTACGTTGCACAACAGTGGAGCAGGATAGAAATTTATCTTGGATTTGTTTTCAGCTTGGTTGTTAAGATATAAAATAAAAACTCTTTCACCCTTTTGCACACATGAATAAAATCAGTAAAATCGTGCTTCAGCCAATAAATCATTTATGAAGGAAAATAAGTTGTCTCTTGCCACAAACAGAGGCAATAATAAACATTTACAAACATTGATTTTATTACAAGACTTTAATGGACATGTGACAGAACTAGAATGGCTTTAGCGTCTCCGGACACTAACTCTATGATTCTTTATTTGGAGAACTAAGTTTTACAGTAAGGAAATATATCCGAACTCTGTTTTATGTATCATTAAGCAAAACCAACACGTACATACAGATAAATATACTAGAATTTTCACTCCTCCTTCCAATTAATCAATATTCTATATATCGTTAACCAGTATAAGCTGGTTCAGGTAAAATGGCGTGCAAGCATCATTATGAAGGAAGAACTCGTCTAAAGTGGTGTATTTAACGTCAGGATATAACATTGAAGCGTCAACTCCAAATGAAGGCTTAATTTCATAGTTTGTGTGATCTCCCTTCATATATGCAGAGTGGCAAATTGACAGACCCATGTTTCTGGGGAATGAAGATTCTACAAGAACAAGAAATTGCAATTATCAGCACAAACACATATTTAGAAACCCTTTGCGCAATAATTTCAAGCTAACAAAAGGACTTGATTTGTGAAGTGAAAGAAGCAAGTTCACCATACATTTCTTTCAACTAGTAGGACACATGTCGAACATGCACTATAATTCACTGGACACTAACCTTTAATAATCTTCAAAACTTTATCTTCTGATACATAAACTCTCTTAAGAATTTCACTGTGATGCTTCTCCCAGAGAGATACAAGGTCATTGTATGACAAGGTGTTACCAGGTGGTCGGACATAGAGAATTTTGTTCAAGGTTCTTGGATCATCAACACTTCTAATGGTG
>Ga0123342_1000543_pt1 | contig 60019 bp, 26 predicted proteins | sample Turbeawhitnodule_FD_89960 | JGI IMG/M metagenome (GOLD analysis project Ga0123342, IMG submission 89960) | Root nodule microbial communities of legume samples collected from Mexico - Turtle bean Mexico white nodule | ecosystem: Host-associated > Plants > Roots > Nodule | place: Mexico: Nepantla... | reverse complement strand
ATTTGGTGATTCGGTCACTGACTTGGGCGTTGGAGTGCGATCGGCCGCAGCGGCGCCGTTCTGTTCCTTTGCAGGTTCTTGAGGTGGATCTCGAAGAGGAACGGAGATTTGAAGCGGTGCGCATGTCGATCCCTTGACGAGGCAGTTTCCAGCGTTCCGGTCAACAGGGAAGATCAGTTATATAAATGTTTCTTTATATAAACTTTATTATTCATATATGTTATTGTTTATATTACATTCAAATCTTCTCTAAGATGTGTTGGATACAATATAGTTAAAATATCATTATACTACTAGAAAATCATTAAATAGAAACAAATTTTAGAAACAAAAAATAATTAGTTGTTATATTGACTAAATTAGATATTATTTTAGAAACTAAAAAATTATTAGTATCTAAATTAGTTTATATTATTCATAAATAGTTTCTAAATTGATATATAATTAATTGTCAAGGTTTTAACTACCAATTATTTAGACTCAAAAGTTTGTAACTAAAACCTTGATAGTTAATTGTTGAAAAAATCGGAACTACTTCTCCCTTTTATGTGTAGATACAAAATGTGTACTTGCAAAAACAACCTTCCTAACTTGAGAAATAACCTAGTCTATAAATGTCTCTACTATAAAAGTAAAATTACAATATTTGGTTTCTCTCACTTTATAAGGATAACACTTAATCTCACTAAAAAAAATAAATGTTTTTCTAGCTCTCACTAGGATTTTTAATCTCACATTATGGTGGATTTTAATTCTCTCATAAGAGAGAAATGTTTCTTCATAGAGAGATAATGGATAATTAATGTTTGTCATATTTTTAAGATACCTTGAAAAGACAATCTTCAACTCTCTATGTTGAATTTCATAGTCTCCAAGAGAGATATAATTACAAGACTTTGAAATATCCATCATTAAATATATTCAATGGATAAATGTCTCCCATTAATTAAGAAAGACTTCACAACACTAATTAGATATTAATTTATAAACTATTTATCAATAATATAAACTAATTTAGACACAAATAATATTTTTAGTCTCTAAAATAATATCTAATTTAGTCAATACAACAACTAATTATTTATATCTCTAACATTCATTTTTATTTAATAATTTTCTTATAATATTAAAATAAGTAAATTAAAAAATATTTTACAAATAAACTGTAATATTAAAAGCTCATACACATTTAAAAATAAATTATATTTTAATTTTCCTTAAAAGCATGGTCTCACACGTTAAAAAGAACTATATAGCGCCATACGAAAGAGCGTAAGTGGTGTACGATTAGTAGGTTGGAAGTTGTAATAATTTATAATTTAAAAAAATAATATGATATCTAACGGCAGAGACGGCTCAAAAGAGGGATCTCACTGTATCTATGTTTTGAAGAATTGTAACACTTTTCTTTTGGAATCGCTTTTTGCTCTCTTTTTTACACTCTGCTTTGTTTTTATATACATTAAATTTCGATTGGGTAGTAGTAGTGTTTGGTTGGTACCGAACGAAATGAGTGACAGGGACGAAGAGAGAGAGTGAAATGGTGTACAGCTAGCTCAACTACCAAACAAGTCCCTTATTGGGATACAGCGTCTTGGGCTGCCTGTGGTTGACGATATCTTTTCATTCATAAAAACACCCATGCTTTGTCCCCACTCTTCTCCTTTACTTTCTTCTACTACCTTCTCACCTTATAACATCTTTTAAATTAATTACAAAGAATTTCTAAATATCACAATTGTTAATAACATATTAATTCAAAATTATAATCAAGAAATAAAAATAATAAAATAAAAATGTTTATAACTATTTTATTAAGATTAAGTGAATTTATTACACATATTGATGTAAAAACATTAATAAACACCTAGTAGTAAATCTTTTATTTTCCTCCTACAAAATTCTATTTAACTATTAATATATTTCTAAAACTTTGTTTGGATGATGAAATGAATTTGAGGAAGTAAATTTGAGTAGATTTTAGAAAATATATAAAGATTTAAAATTGTGTTTGGATGATGAAATGAATTTGAGTAGATTTTAAAATAAATATAAATTTGAAGTTGTTTGAATTAAGATAAATAAAATGTAAATGAAAGAAAAATTTATGACCATAATCAAATAATATAATTCAAATTAAATTAATTATTTTTAATAGATAATATGTATAGTATTATACAAGAGAAATTTCTATTTTATGTAGATTTTATATTTCTGTTTTATTTTAAAATGTATTAAAAAACTGTAATATTTTGAACTTCATAAAAAAAATAAAAAATTACGAAAGTTTATTCTGAAAAAATAGGTTATAAGATAAGATTTGTAATTATTTTTTTATAGATAAATATTTATTTATATTTCTTAAAGCATTAAATTTTACAAAAAAAATGGTTACATTATTACATATTTAAGAAAAAAAATATTCGTTCTTTTTATAAGGTATTTTATGATTTTATACAGTTTTAATTATTTTGTTCTTTATTTACTATTATTACATATAGTACGACTATTTATACTTTTTATCAATAAATAATTAAAATTTATTAATAATTAAAATTAGTTTAATAAATTGATAATATTTTTTTTAATCCAACTAATTGAATTTCTGGTGTACTATAAATTAAAACTATAGTTCTATAACCGACAACATATCATATCCCATTAGTAATAAACATTCAAGAATAAATATAGTCTAAAAAGAAATGAAAAAAATATACTTTTAAAAATTTTCATTTTAGTGTTTGAATCTCTCATTTATACCCCTAATAATATTAACAATGAAAAGGCCAAACTATAATTTTTATTTTATTTATTTATATATATTATTTTATATATAAGCAACCTAAAACTTCGAATCATCTAAAATATCTTAAAAGTTAGAAGCTATTAAATAACTTACCTAAAACTTTTGTGTCCTGAAATAACTTATAAAGTACTCGAAACACACTCATAAAAGATTGGAATGAAGTAAAAAAATAAAAAAAAAATAAACACACTAAAAAAAAAATCTTTATATTATAATGGAATAACATAAAGCAAAACCAACAGAGTATTTAATAAAATTGGAAGAAAAAAATTTAACTAAGATTTATAATGGATTAAATATGTTTATTTTATATCTCCTAGCTACTTCTACTAGGGAAATTATTAAAATATGTTTTATTAATGTTTTTATAATAAATGAATTTTCAGCAATTATATTATAATATTATAACATCTATATTAATATTTAATTTGAAATATTTTAATATTATAATTCTAGAAATTCATTTGTCAATGTAAAAAAAAAAAAAGACAATAACTCACTGTAAATATTAAAGAAGTCTAAAAGTTTAGAAGAAAAATATATATTTAAGCCATATCTAATTTAAAAAAAAAATCAATTGAATTACTAGAAAATCTAAATATATGAAAAAGAATAAACGTTACTTTAACTGCTCTACTATTTTAAAAAGAAAAAAAACTCATATCTCACCAAAACACTCAGAACATGCCTCGTGTTGCAGTCAACAAAACTTTAGAAAAAAAAAATAAAAAGTAAAAAATAAAAAATATTATATAAAAAAAATTATACGCATTCATCTTTGTGAATATCGAGGAACTATAACCTTTCACACATTTAATAATAAAAAAATTACATGCATTGGATGAAGAATAAGGGTGACTAGGGGTTTTCAAATTGCAAGGTGTTTGACTTGAAATGATTTACAAAAATTATCTCTAATTTTGTCATTATTTATAGGAAATTTTCTAAAAAAAAACGTATTATATGTTAAATTATTAAATTACTTTTACCTAAAAAAAAACGTATTATATGTTAAATTATTAAATTACTTTTACCTTTGACATTTTAAAATAATTAGTAATTGCAAAGAAAGTATTTGATGGAGAGAGATAATAGAATTAAAATTGAATAGAGTGTGATGATTTATAGTATGAAGAGAAGCCTTGGACGGCTCTAGCAGCACAAGAAAACCCAAGGCAATTCTCTCTTTGCCTCACATTCATCTTCTATCTCTCTAAACAAACAAATAAATAACAAAACAACTACACTGGGACCAGATTTAATCCCTGTGAGATCTCACAAAACTAGAGAAATTGTAAGCAAATACCACAAAACTTGAAATATACTACTACTCTCTATAGACTATAGCTGCAAAAATTATACTGAAGGTATATTTGGGGGTTCTTCAATCCAACCAGCAAACTCATCAGCACCAAAGTCATCAAAATCAAAATCAGGAAGCTCACTGGGCTCACTGTCATCAAATCCACAAATCTTTATGTCTTCCAAGTCACCAAGATCCTCATCAAACCCAAACTCTTGATCAAGTCCATGCTCCAAACCGTCTAATGCCAACCAATCGAATTTAAACTCAGATGGAACAGCAGCAACTGCAGATGGGGGTGGCACACTCAGCATGCTCAAATCAGGAATGTCTAGCTCAGCAAATTCAGTGAACAGATCTTCAGTTTCAACAACTTCACTGCCTGAAACCTTACCACTCTCAGTCAAATTGGAAGCAGAGGTTTCCAACTCAAGCACAGAATATGGTGATGTGTGTGACAGAATGCTGCTGTCTGAGTAGTCTATAGTAGCAGATTTGGAATCTGATACAGAAAGTGCAGCAGAAGAAACACAGTAGTTGGAGTTGTTGTTATTTTCTGGGGCAGCTACAGTTACAACAGAAGCAACAACATTGTTGCTGCTGTCTGTGTTTTTGTTGTTGCTGGTGCTGTTGCTCCTCGAATTAGATAGAGTCTTGGCCATGGTTTCAAATTCAAGCCTTTTGGACTCATAGGCCTGAGAGGCCTCTTCTGCAGTGTTGTAAGTGCCTAACCAGACACGCGCACCCTTGAAAGGATCGCGAATCTCTGCAGCCCATTTGCCCCATTTCCTCATCCGAACACCTTTGTATTTCCCAGCAGATGGCCTCTTCGATGAGGGTGTTTTGGCCAGGACCATCTTCTTGTTCAGTTCCCCATTGTTTGAACTCTGGGTGCTGGTTTCAGCAGCTGCAATGACAGAGTTAACTGGAACTGGTGGAAGAGCAATGTCAACCACAGTTCTCCTCACCTTCCTACCTTTCCCAAAATGCTCCTCTTCATCCGATGATGAGTCGGTAGCATCAGGATCATCACAAATGATGCGCAGTTTCCTTGCCATTTTGGAGTCATGAAATGGATTTCGTTTCTGCTTCAATTTCTTCATCGTTTTGGCGGATTGGTTAAGAGCCTCCAGCATTGTGAAAATAATTTGGGTCAAAACCCTTAAAACCCCTCAAAAATACCCAGAAACTTGTTCACCAGAATGAAACCAAAATTTTAATTAAACAAAACAAAAAAAAAAGCCTCAAAATTTCAAGAATATCAGGTGAGATCCACTCTCAAAAGGAGGAAGAAGCTAGAGAACTTTTTTATCTGAAAGCCTCCATAACAAACTACAACTCCATGAAATGTCCTGCAAAACAAAACACACAAAAGCACACCCACAAGAAAAGAACCTCAAACTCCAACACAACATCAAATCCAAAACATCAACAGTAAAAATCACAAACCCCACATACCGTTTTGGCCTCAAACTCATCGAAACAGCAGTATTGAACACTACTAGCCAGAGTAGCATGCAGCATACACAAGCATAACCAAACCCGAGCTGCAACAGAGCTCCAATCACTACTTCCAAATAAAACCAAGACGACATAAATCTCCTCCTCTTCCTCCTTCAGTGGATTCCTCACAGAAATCCAAGAAAAAAAAACGCCACACTCTCCCTCTGACCAAAAAGAGAGAAACTTTTAGTGATAGAGTTACACAGTTTATATAGAAGCAGAACACAGCACAAGACAGCATTTTTTAGATGAAAAGATTATAAATCTATGGCCAAGATTTCTCTGTACCAAAACCATTTTTTTACAACCAATCTCTCTCCTATGTCTGAGTTAACAGAAAAAACAAAAGACGAAAAGCGGCGACCTTGGCACACGGATTAAAACAGACACAGACGCGAATCTCTATAAAAACATTAGACAACCCAGTTGCACATTAAAAAATAACACTACCTTGTTTATGCCACGAGAATCTCAAGACTTTTCTGATGGTAAAATTTACCTGGTTTTGTTTGTAATTGTATGTTTATCTCTGTATTATTCAGAATTCACTGTTGTGGTGGCTGGCACCCAACCCTTTTTCTCCCTGCCCTGTCGCTTTCTCCTTGAGCTTTCACACTCTCTCTTCACCCTGCTTCTTCTCTCTCCTCTGTTTTTTCTACTGTTTCATACTCCACTCACTCACCCTTTTCATTTTTTTTCCATCATTCCTCTCTGTGAATGATGAATCTGTGCTCTCCCCAACCCTCTTCTGTAGATTTTTATGTTTTTTTGGAACACATTTTTGCCAACTATTTATTACAAAATAAATATGTTCCTTTTCTAACTCTTATATTTCTAAGACATGCATGTATGGTATTAATTTTTCATTTAGCATTTTTGTCTCCTCAAATATTAAAATAAACAAACTAATGCTTCATATTTCAACTCGTATATTATCAGTATTCACATTTCTTTTAAAGAAAATGTTAAATGACAGCTCTGAAATTTACTTCCACTAAATATTTCACCATTTATTACCTTTTTACATTATATAATTTTAACTTACCCATCTCTTCAATAAAATATATTATCTTAACATATTTTAAAAATTATTTAATACGTAACTTTTATATGTACAATATATGTAAAAAGAAATCTTCAATCTAATTATGGTTTTTAAAATTAAATTTCTTATTTAGAGGTGAGTACCGAAAAACTTTATTTTAAATAAATTTTAGTTATTGAGAAAGAAAATAAGTGTTGGGAAGATAATATTATTTCTCTCAGTAATTAAGATTATTTGCTTTATTTTTATTTCTAAGATAAATTAATTATTTTTAAGTTAATGAATTTCATTGAACATGTTGAATGTCACCTTGATTTCTGTAAAATTTGATAAGAAAAACGCGTTTTAGTTATTATTTGTCTTGTAAAATGAGTAATTTGTTCTAATATATATTTGATTGAACGTTATATCATAATGAAAAATTGACGTTATTCTTGGAAAAGTTATACACTGTGTTAAGAGCAACGCATGCTCTTTATTTGTTTATTGTATACCCAAACATGCACTTAAAGAAGATTGATTTTTTTAAGAGTGTACTTTTATTATTATTTTAAATGCATTTCTATATAATCAATTAGAGAAATAATTATACATAAGTTACTTAATTAAGTTTCTAACGTTTTTTTTTTTCTAACTAAATGTATGTTATCTTCAAATATTGATGGGTTGGTTCTAAAAATTCAATTTGAATTAGTATACGTGATTACAAGATATATTGTTAAATTACTTTAATTATAAATGTACATTTTAAAAAAATAAAAAATAATCACGACTTATTATGACGGAGGTACTTATCATAAAAAAAAATGGTACGGTAATATTTTTTTAATAATTATGAAATTTATTAAGATTGTTATTAAAATTAAAATCTACATAAGTATTTATTATGTCTTTTCAGGATAAAATTATTATAATAAATTTTTATTGTGTCATTTTTTTTTTGGAACTTCTCTTTTTAACATTGAGATAACTTAATACCATCATATCATAAGATTTTTCATTTAAAAACAAAATATTTATTAAATATATATAAGAGAGATGATGTGAAATAAATTTTAATTATTTTTTTTTCTAAAGTAGTTGTAATTTTAATCATATAAAAAAATTTTGGAATGATTTATGTTTTCACATTTTTTATCTTAATATATTCTAAAGTAAATTATTTTTTATTTTTTATTCAAAATAATGTATTTATATAGAAAGGGTGAAGTTATTACAGTAAAATTATTTTAAAAAGTATTATATTCAGTGTTGTTGTTAATAGGTGTATAATAACTTTATGTTGCACTCATGGTAAAACAGAGGTACTATATAAAATATTGTAAAGTGGTTTAAGACTTCTTTTAATCAAGAGTTTAACAACAATAATAACTATACAAAATTTAAACCTTCTAAATAATTACATTATATGACTTTTTTTTATATTAAATTAAATTATTTATTGACTTCACCTAGATAAAACTTTATTCACTGTCACATTCTTTGTTTATTATATTCTTATTTAAGTTATTTAATGACAACAGTCCCAATAAATATTTTTTTGGATCATTTATAATTCTACTCCGGCATAAATGTTTCTTTCTTTAATTTACGCACCAAGTAACTTACATTTACCATATACATAAACGTATTTAAAATTAATATTTTTTAAGATTTTAAAATATTTATTTTTTGTGTGTATCAAGTATCATCCCTTTGGTGTGAATAGGATTCATTTAAAAAGATATAAGAAATAAATTTTATTAAAAAAGAAAATATCAATTTTTAAAATGAAATACAAAATATATATATATATATATATATATATATATATATATTTCTTTATTGTGATAATGTGAATATAATTGGAATATGATGGGATTCTAAAATATATCATCCCACTAGTTACATTACTATTAAACTAAAATGTATCACCCAGTGAGAGTTACATTATTATTAATCATTAGAAGATAAATTTTAAAATCTTCTTAAAATAAACTTTTATTTGTGTTTGAAGTTATAATATATACATATTTTAAAGAAAAAATAAGAAAATAATAATATAACACAAATTTCTTTCTTTTCTCTTCAACCTTTCTTTATTGAAATTTTTTCTCTATCATATATACTATCATGTAACATACGATCATCATAATTTAGAAACAACAAACAAACACACAAAATAAGGTAAGCTAATGTTTTTAAAATCTCATATAAATACATATATTTTCAAAATTTATATTAGTCATTCAAATCTCATTCATACATTCTCAGGGATATACATCCAATTAATTCATTAAGCATGTATTAAAACTAAGTTCCTAACTTTCAACTCATTAGTTACAGCTCATGTCATACTTTGCAGATATTAATATCGCAAATACATGACTTTATTTTCAGAAGACAGATGTGTTGAAAGACTCATAAATCTTCAGTTGTCACACTGACTTCATTAAGTTTTCTCACACAACAAAGCTACATAATAGAAACACATCTACTCACATAAGAGTGTGAATCCCCAAGACTTGTTAGACATGATTCTTTTCAAACCACATATTAGGTCATATGAACCTTCTTGATATTTTCTTGGGGATTCACATATCCTCAACTCTCACCATTTGATATTTTCTTTTATGTGAATCAAATAATAGCAGTCAGATAACTCATACAAAATTTGAAGTCAATACACAATCTAAATATCTCAACACAACCTTCTCTCCCTTCAAAATATCTATGTTTACAATACATCACATTTGAATTCACAACATAATTAATATATATTCTTATTCTTATACTATTCAACTAAAATCATATTTCAAATTCTATATATTATGAACAACATCAATTCACACGTATTTACATTTCACAAGTTATTATTCACAACATACAATATATATAAACACATACACACAACTTATAAACATATATAATTTCCTATTAAATTATCCATACATGTACATAATCTTCAAACTCATTCAACTTAAAGAAATATACAATTAAAACTAAATAAGTTTCATTTTTCTTTGCTTAACTGAAAATCTCCTTGATTAACTAAAAACAAACCCAAGAGCAAGGTGAGATTTTGCTCTATTTTAGGTAAAGTAAACATTTCGTCACTTGAGCAAAATTTAGAGTTATAGTTGATATAACTTATTGTTAAGTTTGACTTGAGTGAAAGATAGTTCGCTTGAGCAAAAAATTCAATGTAACTTGATTATTCAATATTAACAAATCACCTTTTACAAAATAATTTCCTTATATTTTTACATGTTAAACAAGTTCCAAAACAATATGAAATGATTTCAATCGAATGTTATTAAACAAAACTTATCTGAAACTCATTATATATTTAACTCACTATATATCTCAAAGAACTTAAATAAAATCAAAATATGTTTTAATCCAAACCAAACAATTTTATCAACAACTTACACAACTATTTTATTCCCACAAAAATTCACAACATAAATCAATATCTCCAATAACCTTATCATAAATCATGGTTAATATATAACAACTATCACATTCACACATTTTGTTCATTTAATATATATATATATATATATATATATATATATATATATAATTTTAACAACTCTTATGAAAATAACATTCCTATACAAAATATATCATTATGACTAAGTTACATCCAAACAATAAATATCTTCTACTTTAATATGTTATCAAAATTAAACTAATTTTTCTAACATTTAAACTTTGCTTAATCAAACTCGAGCTCCCAATTTGACTACTAATATAGAAAGGATAAAATACTTTGATCAATGAGTAATAGAGATTCACCATAAAAACTCACACGCAAAACCCTACCTTAAACACACACAACTCTTTCATTAAAATAAACTTTAGAAAATGGGTAAAGAAAAATTTACTCAAAAACTTTTGATTGGAAAGAAGTGTTCCTTTCTCCACCAAGATTTTTAAGGTGAAATTATATCTGTGAGAGGATGAACGACTATTTAAAAAATACAAGGAGAAAATAAAGAAAAAGTGTTTTACAAAGATAGTAGTTTAATTAAAGGAAGTTTAAAAAATTAATTTTTATTTATTTATAAGTTTTTAATTTAAATAATAAAATATTTATATTTCATCTTATTTCAACCACTTCTATTATTAGATTATGATGTTTTCGATCATTAAATTCTATAATAATAATTTTGAAACTTATAATTAAGAAAAATATATTAAATTTTATAGTAATTTCTATGAAAGTCTTCCTCAACAAAATTTTAATAGATTAGTCGAATATACTACTAGAAAATCATTAAATAAATATTAATTTTAGAGACAAAAAATAATTAGTTGTTATATTTGACTAAATTAGATAATAAAACATTGGTAGCCAATTAGATACCTACTTAAAAACTATTTATCAATAATAAAAACTACTTTAGATATCAATAACTCTTTTAATCTCTAAAATATTATCTAATTTAGTCAAATATAATAACTAATTATTTTTTTTCTATAAAATTAATTTTTATTTAATAATTTGCTTGATAATAAAACTATACTATATCAAGATTAAAACCTTTCACTATTACATTTAATAACTATAAAGATATTATTGTCATGCAATTAAATTGTTGCAACTAAAATTTTTATTTATTCAATTTTGTATGAATTTTGCTCCTTTGAGATCCTAAAGATAACTTAATCTAGCTTAAAATTAATAATGCAGGCACACCATAGGCTCGCACATTAATACTATGTTAGGAAAACACTAATCCTATATATTTATTTATATATTCATATAAATACGATACTATTAATAATCTTTACATCTATCTATATATGCAAGTAAAATAGGTTGCAACATTAATCTATGTAAAAGTACACTTTTTTCACGTAATACTAATTATTGCACTCATCAAATATTATATTATTAATTTAATAATATTATTAAATGAATAATTAATTATAATTTTCTTTTATTTCACAATGCTTTTAATATGAATCTAATTAGATGCATTAAAAATGTAAAAGGTTTTTAAATTTATCCTTCAATCATATATACTTTGAAAATCCTGTTAGTAATTTCAAATTCAAAATTATATTAAATTTTATAAAAATTACTTTAAAAGTCTTACATTAACTTGTATAAAAAAAATTCGACTAACAAGGTATTCAATTAGAATCTTCCAATACTAAATTAATCACCGTAATGATTGGCATATGGAATTAAGTTGTTGCAAATTTGTCTTCTAATAGCATACCAAAATGAAACACATTAATATTATGTTTAATTCATATGAATATTCAAAGCTTAATTGATATGAATATACAAAGCTTTATGTAATTAACTTGAAAAAAAAAATTACTATTGATATAATTTTTAAAATAATTATTAAAAAGTTAACAAGTTTGTCACATCAGTAAATGGATGGGTTAATCAAGACTCTTAAAAGACTTTTTTTTTTAAATGTGTTTTGTTTTTATTATGTATTTTTTGAATAATTATATTAGTAATTTTGTTTTTTATGTGTGAATAATGTATGAGTATAATTTTTTTTTAAGTTTATGTATTTTACATTCATTCCATAACTTAAACATTTAAAGAAAATATTTTATAATATAATAATTGATTATATTGCATTACACAATTTATTCACATTAATAGACAATTGATTATTTCATATTATTATTTTATGAGAACAAACTATCTTAAATAAAAATGGATTATCATAGTTTTGTTTTTTTTATTTTTTTATAAAAACTTTCATGTTAAACATTATTATGTAACTTGATCTCTCAGTTAGACTGACACCTCAAGTAAAAACACATTTGTTATCATATAAAAAAAATATTATTAAAAAAAGAAAAAAAGAAAGAAAATACAAAAATATGAAAGGATTAGACCAAAACCCAAATGTTAACAAAAACGATACATAGGTAGACTATACCTATTCATAAATAATTCTAATAACAGACTAGGTGGGAGCCTATTATACTAATGAAATGATTCTCTATGAATAAATCATAAATTAGCCAACTTATCCGCACACGCATTCCCTTTACGAAAAACATGAGTAATCCTAAACCTGATTTTCCCACAGTAATTTAGATAAGTATTTCATCGATTACAAAGCATCCAATGAACATTTTTCCTAGCAGTAAACGCAACACAAACCAAGATAGAATCACATTCCAACCAGACATTAGTAAGCCCCATCTTTTGAGCTTCTTCCAAAGTACATATAACTCCATAAAATTCAGCAACCAGAGCAGTCTAAACTTCAATAAACACAAAGAAAGCTCCAATAAACCCCCACATACTCCCACGGAAAATACCTCCACAAGTGGCAAGACCTGGATATCCCCTAGTAGCCCGATTAGTGTTAATTTTAACACAACCTGGTGAAGGAAACTCTCATCTAACAGGAAGAGGACGAAAAACTTTACTAGTACGAGTATTAATACCAAAAAATTTAATCACGTTGAAATCCATCATATCATTCTTCATTGAAGCTTTAAATGACTTTCCCACTAGATAAGTTAAATCTTTAATGACTGAAATAGCCCTAGAAACCTCAATCTTATCCTGAAAATGAGCATAATTCCTCATATGTTATAACATCCAAATAGAAAAAGTTATCACAACAAGCTTAATCAATTTAACCAAAGGACTACCATCACTCTTAAAAAAAGAAAGAAGATCATCCTTATTAGAGAAATGAGAAGTAGGAAAAATCTGACGAACCCAAATCCTAATATACAAAGCATTAGGGCATTCAAAATATAAATGCTGAATAGATTCATCATTCTTTTCACAAAGCGTACACATAGAATAAATATGCAAACCTTTATTTTGAATATGTTGATTTGTAGGAAATCGCCCATGAAAAACTTTCCAAAGGACAAGGCGAGATATATGAGGACCAAATAAATTTACCCCAACCACAGGGAACTCCTGGTTCCAAGAAAAAAGTCATAGCCGATTTAAGAGTGAACCGACCAGACTCCAATTAGGAATATCATGTTCCTCCTTAACCATGATATGACTAAAAATATGAGGCATCTGATGTAAAGACAATGGAATAATCCAATCACAACCTGTCTAAAACTGAGAGACTATATCCGGAAGGCTAACATCATCAGATAACCCTGCAATGTTTGCTAAAGAAGTAATAGAACACCATTTATCATTCCAGAAATTGAAAAAAGAACCTGCACTAACAGTCCAAGAAGTATAATCAAGTATAGTAGAATAAAACTGCTTAATTATCGACCAAAGAGATGAAGATCTATAAACCATTTTAAACTCATATTTTTATTTAAGAACCCTGGCTTTCAAGAGCAAAGACCAAGGCATGTTGCTATAAGCAAAGTTCCAAACAAGCTTAAGAAGATATACATTATTTTCATGGTGAAGGTTAATAATCTTCAAACCTCCATTCTCAAGGGGAGAACAAATCATATCCCAATTAACAGTAGTTATGCCTTTCTTCAGAATATCGCCAGTCCAAATAAAATTTCGACACCACTGCTTAACTTGCTTAAGAAGAGAAATAGGTCATTTATACAAGTTAAAGTTATAAGCTAAAAGTCTCATAATCACCATATTGACCAACTGAATCTGACCCATCATGCTAAGAGATTTACCTTTCCAAGATGCTAGCTTCAATTTGACTTTAACAGCCAAAGGTTGAAGAAATCGACTATTTAGAGCATCAATAAAGATAAACACTCCTAAATAATTGAAAGGCAAACAACCATGACTACAAGAAAGAATATGTTGAATTTTGGTGACAAATCTTGCAGAATTATCCATGGTGAAAAAACTACTCTTAGAATTATTAACATATTGACCCGAGAAATCACCATATGTTTTAAGAAAAGTACTCAAATTTCTAAGAGACTTATTATCCGCCCTACAGAAAACAAAAATGTCATCAACATATAAAATACGAGATGGAGTGAGAAAACCTTGCAGACCAACCATATGTAGAATCTTCTTATCATTCACAAGCTTAGAGAGACCTCTACTAAGAACTTCCTCTGCAAGACAGAAAAGTAGAGGAGACAAAGGATCACCTTGTCCAACACCTCTACTACAAGGAAAAAATACCCACCGTCTGCCATTTATTCTTATAGAAAGCATATCAGACCGGAGAATAATAATAATAATTCAACCGACAAACGAGGGGTGAAAACCAAAGCGTGTCAAAACTAATAGTAAAAACTTTCAACTCAGAGTGTCAAAGGCTTTATGAATATCAACTTTGTAAGCCATGTTACCTCCTCAAACCTTTTTAGAAAGCATGTTAATAGCTTCTGAAGCAATACCAATACAATCCTGAATGTCTCACATGCACAAACCCATATTGATTAGGAGAAATTATTATGGCAGCCACAAGTGCAAGCCGATTTACCAAAATCTTGGAAATAATCTTAAATTTAAAATTAGCAACAACTATTGGCCTGTAATCTTTAATGGATTCAACACCCTAAATCTTAGGAATAAGTGATACCACATTACTGTACATTCCAAGGAGTACCCAGTTTTGTTTAAAAAACTGTTGGACAACATTGCAAACATCTGTCCCAATAATTTCCCAACAGGAATGATAAAAAACACCACCAAAACCATCAGGACCACGAGCACTATTACCATTAAGGTTAAAAACAACATTCTTGATTTCCAAAAAATCAGGATATTTAATCAACATCATATTCTCCTCAGAGGAAACCAGTTTAGGAATATAAGTACCAATAAAATCTTCCATATTACCTGTATCCTGAACATGAGAAATAGACTCAGCGTAAAGAGTTTTATAAAATCCAAAATATGTTCCTCAATAAGTTTAGGATCCTCAATAACCACATTATCAATCCGTAGACGATGAATCCCACTAGAATTATTTCTCCTCTTGACCACAACAAGGAAAAAAGCAGTATTTCTATCCCCATCTTTAAACCAAAGCATCTTATCTCGTTCTTTCCGAAACAAATATTGACAGTGAAGAGAATGATTAAACTCCTCCTTAGCGATCTTTTCTTGACAGAGAAGTCCATCAATATCAGACATACTAGCAGTCTCTAAGGTTTGTTGAATACCAAGAAGGAGACCCTACTTAAGAAGAACTGCATTGTGAACGATTCATCTCTAGGTTATGATGAAAAGATATATTTCAAAAGCTTTTTACTCAATATAAAACGTGTTCCGTTTACAACTTATTTTTCACATAGGTTGGAACAATCACTACAGGAAAAAATGACTTTAACGAAGGTTATTTAGCGGAGGTTAACATAATCCTAGGAATTGATTTAATTAATGGAAGTTTTTTAAACTTTGTTAAGTTCCAAAGATTATTTTAAAACCTCAAAAAATAACGAAGATTTTTTTAACCTTCGTTAAATTTCAATGGTTTATTTTAAAACCTTAGGAAAATAACATAGGTTTTTTTAACTTTGATTAAATTCCAAAGATTTATTTTAAAACTTATGCAAAATAATGAAGGTTTTTTTAACTTTCAGTAAGTTTCAAAGGTTTATTCTACAACCTCAGCAAATTAACATAAGTCTTTTTAACATTTAAGTTTTAAAAGTTTACTCTAAAATCTCAACAAAATAAGAGAGGTTCTTTTTAACCTTCGTTAAATTCCAAAGATTTATTGTAGAACCTCAATAAAATCGTCCATATTTTTCAAACATCAATAAATAAATATAATTAAATCTATTTATAGATAAATAATTAATATATATATATATATATATTTAATATATTTTATAATTATAAAATTATCTAAAATTTTGAAAGTGTAACTTTACATTACAAATAAGTTTTCTAAAGTTTCAAAACTTTATTTTAAAAACTCAGCAAAATAACCTTAGATAATAAGTATTTCAACAACTAATCTTGGATAATAAATATTTTAATAGTATTTGCATATTTCTTATGATTGATGGTAGTTGGTTTATATAATTCCTAGTTTTTTTGTTACAAATTCATACATAAAAAAACTTGACTTATTTTGTTTTAGCTTTTGATGTACGTATATAATATTTAATTCTCATAATTTTTAAATATTTTAAATTAAAGCCTTTATTTTAAAATGAATATAATAATTAATTCACTGTGAAAGTGAGAAGTGATAAAGTTAATTTCTCCTTGCAATATGTTCTTGCATTCTTTAGCTAAGAACACACATGGCTTTGAAGCCCACATCTGATAGATAATGCAATTATTTAGGATATATAAAGCAGTGATAAACATTAATTGTTGTTGAGCTATGTAATAGTGACTTGTGATCCAAGTTGAGGTTGTAAGAAATATTGGAGTAAGAAGAAGATAGTGCAATATTGATTCCTTACTAGGACTGTCGTCGGCAACCATTGACCAATAAGTTAGGAATATCGTTAGAGATGGTGGAAAATGAGGTTGAAGATTTTGGAACTCGTGGTATTCTACGAAGGTTTTTAAACTCATGGTATTTAATAGGGAAAGACTTTTCCTGAGGTTTAAAAAATCTCAGAGAACACGTTCCCCATGAATGATTTAGCGAAAAATTACAATCATAGATAAATGACTTAATAAAGGTTTTAACCCTGGATAATGTAAAAATAAACTCGTTAAAATTATTTTTTTTCTATTTTTTTCTTGTAGTGTTTATGAACCTAATAAATGATGGAGCTTGTGTCTCGTTTAAGTTTGAAATGTGGTTTTACAAATTTTAATGCAAAAATAAACAAGGAAAAAGTTGTTGTTTGGTAAATAAAAGTATTTTTATGTTCTTTATAATCTAAACATGTATAAAGTTTATATACATTTTTTTAGTTTAAGATCCCCTAGAATTGAAATTTTTAAAAAAATATAAATTAAAATTAATTTATGAATAAGTTGGAAAATATTTTTTAAGGAAGTTAACATGAAAGAATCTGTAAGAAATAATTAATATATACACTAATTTTAGTTTAAAAGCTAGCACAATTTAATATTATTTTTTTCCTAAAACTTTTTGTTTGCAATCCCTTTCGAACTGCTCAAGCCAAATCGCCTGGATGTTGTACCTATATTTGCTACCTATACTATATGGATACGTATCCTTACAGTTTAAAAATAAATAACAGCACGAGGGAGTAGTTCAATCTCACTTTATATATTTTATTTTTATTTGTTTTTCCATTAAAATTAAGTTTAAATAAAAATTTAGTCAATGATTAAAATTAAAACAGTTCAAAAATGAACTATAATGATCTTGGTAAAAATGTAAATAAGTTTAACATATTTAATCAATTCATTATTTATATATTATCAAATATTTTTTATTTTTAGTCGGTGTAAGATCTCCAATACATTTCTCATATTCAGGTTGTTAATTCGTATGTGAGATTATAAAATGAATGTTTTGATCAGTCTAATAAACTATGGTTAAGATATTGTTTAAATCATTCGGATATCATATAACTCAATTTTATAAAATTAATTCAAAATAAAATTTACATCCATTTATATATTATAAAATATTTTTATTTTCAATATCCTAGTTAATTGATCTCAAGAAACATAAGTTTTAATTTTTTTAACATGTATTTAATTACTCGAACACTATAGAAGCTACACTTTGGAGTTAATATTGTATAACAATAACTTTAATTAATTCCTTCAAGTATCGAACTACCTCATTGTAAAATATGTGTTGCAATTGTAATTACAAAGTCGACAGAATATGTGTACTGGTGGTGGCTATTTATCAGAAGGTTTCTGAATGCTTCTGATGATGATGTTTCGTCATTGGTAGACAAATTTCTTTATGACACAACTAATACACGTAAATAACTACATAATGCATTGATGTTGCTCATGCTCACCTACTTCGCTTAAGTTGTAAAGACTTTCTATTAAATAGAATAAACAATATATGATATTTAAGTTTTGAAGTTTCGTTTGATTGGGTCATAAGATAAGATAAGAAGCTTGGATTTTGGAGATATCCTATAAAACATTATATGCATATATAGTTGTTTTGCTCTCACACTCAGTTTGTGTTATGTAATTAGTATTGAAATGTACAGTAGTGTGAACAAAGAAGAAATGAATGCGGCTATTTTAAATTTATAAGGGCGGTTGTATAGTCGCATTTGATGAACGTGCACTTGTCAATTGAAGAGATAAGAGTGTGGCTATATAGCCGCACTTGAAAATACCATTTATAAGTGCGGTTATTTCTTATAGCCACACTTAGTGCCAAAATATTAAAAAAAATTCAAAAAATTTAAAACACCGTCAATCTTGTGTGAAGGCAACGTTGATGAAGAGTGGCACGGGAGCGCCAACAACGGCAGCGGAAGCGGCAACGGACAAGGAAGCAACGACGGAGCAAACCAAAAACCCACAAGAACCCACGAAGGCAATGAAAGAGTATTGAGCAATGAAAGAAACCAAATAATGTAAGAAAAATGAAAAAAAATTATACATGAAGAGTGGCATGGGAGCGTCAGCAACGGCGGCGACAGATAGGGAAGCAGCGACGGAGATAGCCAATGAAATAGTGCTTCGAGACCACCAATGCAAGGAAAAAATATATATAAGAAAAACGAAAACATTTATGCATATATTTGTGAAGAGGAAGAGGAAGAAAGAGAGCTCAAGAAACTTACATTGGCACAAATGGAATGCAGATGCAGCAGAAGGAGATGAACTCAAAGTGCAAACGCAAAACAAAAGCAGAGACAAGAAAGAAAGTATGAAATAGTGTGTGGCACACTTCAAAATTTAGGGTAAAAAAGGATTTACGTATGCGGCTATTTGTCTAGCCGCATTCGTAAATCAAAATATTTTGATTTACAAGTGCGGCTATACAAATAGCCGCATTCGTAAATCAAGTGTTTTGATTTACAAGTGCGGCTATACAAATAGTCGCATTTGTAAATCAAGCGCTTTGATTTACAAGTGCAGCTATTTGTATAACCGCATTCGTAAATCAAAATAATTTAAAAAATGTCACCGTGTTTTTTACGAAAGCGGGTAGCGCAAAAGCCGCACTAAATAAAGAGTACTATTTTATTTTTTTCACTAGTGTTCATGTTAAAATATTTTCAAATTTCTTCATTTTGACTTCACTAGACGTCAATACTTCATTTCTTTGGAAAGAACTTAATGCATTTTTTATTTATGTCTTTTTTATTTTTTTGTCTGTTGAGGTTATCTAATAATATTGTTTAACTTTGAAACACTTCACAATGTATAACATCTAATAGTTGGTGTGTGTTATGTAGTTAGATATATTTGCAATTATATACTTGAGTTTAGTATAGAGTTGGATTCATATATGGTTATTGATAATACTTGAATTGTTCATGTTTTTACAGGCTTGTTGTATTTTCTAGGTGCTTCTATCTTTTTTGTTTTTGACTTTTAATATAAATTTGTATTTTTTATAGTAAATAAGAGTTTTAATGAATTTTGTATAAAAATTGTATATTTTCAGCTGAAATTTTTGTATAGACCATCTAATCAATTGATTTGATTAAAATTTTTGTAAATATCCTTTTAAATTGATCTTTGTTCCCAACTTTTGAAGCATTAATTGGATCATGAAGATTAGAAGTACTAAGGTAAAAGGAATAAACCACTCAAAGTTGCTAAGCAGAAGAAGCATTAGACGGTCTAGGAATTGGAAGTCACTCTAGTATATGATTTCTTTGTAAAGTAGATTTTCTTAGGCCACTTTGATGTAGTTGCTTAGGCCCATCCATTTGTATATTGGGTGGGAATGTGGGTTACTATAAACAAATCAAAACATAATCAGAAAATTATTTTTCTCCAGATAATACACGATACTAAAAATAGAGTATTTGAGATTTTCAATTTTTTAAATTGTTTTTGTTTAGAAAATATTTAAAGATATTAATAATATATTAAAAAGACATTTGCAGGAGTTAATTTGAACAAATTTGTTTATGAAAATGTAAAGTTTAGAGATATACAGAAAAAAAGGTCAAATAGAGTCATTCTACAAAATGCGCAGATTGAAATATTTTCGTTTTTGGATATAATATTTATTTGATTAAACATGTTTTTAGTAGATATATACTCAAAAGATTTCATTTAAGTGTTATAGTAAAAAGCATAAAAAGCATGTTACTCGTTCAACATATTCATCAAACCATCTACCATGACCAATTCTATAGATCATTAGAGAGTTTATTGTATATTGCAACTATACAAAACATAGTTATAGAACCTTCAAAATTTAAATAGACCATTTAGGTTTTTTTTTTTATCCTGAAAACATGAACTCCTTATATGATCTTTTGGTCATCAAATCGTCTAGTAGGCTATAAACCGTCTAGTGTCTCAATAGACCGTTTAGAGTTTTAACATATGCAATGCATGTTACGTGGACTAGATTTAGCTTTTCTGTTAATTTTTGTTATCATCAAAACATAAGAACATAAGTGTCACATATGATATTCTACTCATTGGACATCTAATGGTTTAATAGATCTTTAGGGACTTAATAGACTGTCTAAACAGATCGTTCGGGGTCTCGGCAATGAGTACCAAACCAAAGTAGTGGTCTTCTTGGTTCAATACAAACTTTAATGCATCAACTCGAATGTTTCTTTTAAAAAAATTTATGGTTAAGACCCCTTCTATTAATTGAGAGGAACTATTATTCCCTCACGAATTGAAAAAATTAAATCAACTTACTCAACAAAGAGACTCTTTATTAAAGGAATTACAAGAAAACTTGTTGAAAGCCTAAGGTCAAATGAAATGATATATTGACCGTCACCGTTGGGATGTTCAGTTAGAAATAAAGGATTGGGTGTATCTCAAATTGCAACCATATAAAACGAGACCTTTGGTTAAAAATTAGAATGAGAAGTTGAATCCACACTATGGTAACCTACAAAATCTAAGGGTGTTTCTTTCTGCATCCCGTCAAAGTTCTTCCTACACCCCATCAATATCCGAAAAGACGACTTCACCCTTTTTTTTAAAATGACTTATGGATTAGCTTTTCTGAAATCTTTCTGGACACCCCTTTCCAAAAATTATAAGTGTATTCCGAAAAATATTTTCCAGAATTTTCAGAATGGATGTTTGGAATAAGATTTTCAAAACGTATTACACACGTTCTGGAATGTGTTTTCTGGAAGAAATTTTCTATAATATATTACATAAAGAGTTTTTCATAATGAGAACGAATTAGATATGATATTTTGATCATTTCACATATTTGATGGAGTGCAGAAAGAACTTTGACGGGGTGCAAGAAGAAACACCCAAATCTTAGCGAAGGTTGGAGCGGTAACGTATCAGTTCGAGCTCCCACTTTACTCTAAAATCCATTAAGTCTTTCATGTAGGGCAAAGACTTCCTACACCTAACAAATTTTTCAAACTCCAAAAATGCCCTTTATTCCAAAAATAAAAATCTATAATTGAAAATAATACATTCCGAAAAAGTAGATCTGGAACAGAGTATTATGTTCTGGAAATAAAAATCTGAAAACAATCAAAATTCCAATGAATAAAAAAATCCGGAATTGAAAATAATACATTCTGGAAGAATAGATCCGGAAGTCCGGAATGTATTTTTATACGTACTCATTTTTTTAAGGGCATTTTCGTCTTTTCCCCTGGAATGGGTGCAGTTATATGGTGCAGGAAGCAATTGTGTTGGATTGTAGAATCAACAAGCAAGAGTAGCAGGAGATTCTTGTCAAATGGGAAGAGTTACTAGCATTTGTAAGCAGCTAGGACAAGGTAGTTTTTGTAATAGTTGAACATTTTCCACAATTTCACCTTAAGGACAAGGTGCATCTTGATGGGCCAGCTATTGTTAATACTCAGTACAAAGATCTATGAAAGAAGAAATAAGTGATAGAGAAATACAACTATTTGATTTAATTCAAGTAGGTGAGAGTTTATTAGTTGTTGTACAATTGTATACAAAGTTCTCATTTGTCATGTGAGAATTCTCTTCTTTTACTTTTCCTGAACCAGTTTCTTTTAGCAGACCACGAAATGACCGAGAAAAAAGAACATAAATGGGATGCAGATGCATATGACTAGGAGGAGACCACCTTAAAATATAAAGTCCACAATGATTAGATTCTTGATGTTTTGACCATATTCATACTGTTGAGTTTAGTTTACTATTCTAAATCACTTGAATGACAATAAGTTTGAACTTCAGGTACCAAAAAACTAACATAACATTCAAATTGCTAGTTAAAATGGAAAAGGATGAGCACAATTCTAGCTCATCTCCTCTCCCTCACAACGCCTACAAGAATTGTAGAAAAGAAAAGAACACAACAAAATTACAAAATCATAAATAACGTGAGGCCACTACAACTATCTTCACCCCATTTTCCAGGTCATAGCAAAGTTTTTACCCACTGGGATGTTCAAGCCCTTCAAAGCAACCATCACAGTTTTCTTCTCTCCTTCTCCCTCACTGTTCAAGTGCTCATGTTGTGATGTACTTATATTCACACTTGGCACACCAGTTAGAGGCTTTCCGTCTATCTCAAATGAAGACACTGCTCCAGTTCCATCTAATCCCAACACTGATATAGAGTCAATAATCAAACCTTTATCCAAGGCAAACTTGCCCTCTTGGACATCTGACCAAACTTTCACTGCTCCTTGCTTCACAGTTGCATAGAGATCAACATAGGTTGAATAGCCATTTCCAAGGTTCATGTCTGGTAATTCATCATTATCAAGGAAAAGGTTCCCCTTAGCCTCTCCTTCGGCTGCCCCCGAGGGGAAGGTTACGATAAGGGTGAAGGGTGTCATTCTGGCCTCCTTGGAAACCAAACCACCCTGCTGCATAGGAAGAATGGTATTCTGATACAAATGCACATTGACAACATGCAGAGGAGCATCAAGGGTAACATAGACTCCATCCTTTGATGTAATGGTCTGAGTCCAATCAAGCAAACTGTACCAGCTACCAGGAGCAAAGAGTGCTTTAACTTGTGTTTTTCCCTGCTCAAGCACTGGAGAAACCATCAGACTGGTTCCTAGCAAGAACTGGGTGCTAAGGCCATAACATTCAGTGTATGTTGGAAATGAGAAGAAAAGAGGTCTGGCAATTGGGGCTCCACTGACATGAGCTTCGTAGTTCAGGGTGTAAAGGAATGGAAGTAGCTTATACCTTATACCCAAAGCATTTCTAGCAGACTCAGCCACTGACTGCCATTGGTAAAGCTCCTGTCTAGGGGAGTAGTAGTTTGCATGATCCCTTGAGAAGGGGTAGAAAGCCCCTACTTCAATCCATCTATTGCATAGTTCTTCAGTAGGCTGTGGATAGAAGCCACATATATCTGAACCCACCATTGGCACCCCAAATATGCCAAAATTGAGCATTGTGGAGATAGAGTACTTCAAGTTTTCCCATGTTCCCTGATTGTCACCTGTCCAATGTGCAGCATATTTGCCTGAACCAACATAAGTGGAACGGGACAAAATAAAGGGCCTTTTTCCTTGAAGCCCTTGAAGGCCCTTGTGAGTTGCAGCGGATTGTGCGAAGCCATAAAGACTGTGAGCATCATACTCTAAAACACCGTTATAGTGGTATGCACTAGTGGCTATAGTTTTGTAGCCTATAGGAGCTTTTATTCCTGAGGCGTTAATTTTGTATGGAGGATCGTCCCACCTTGTGCTAGTGATGTTCTTGCATTCCAAGCAACATATCCATCCAGGTCCTGTTCCAGTAGGGCACTTTCCCTTGGGAATTTTGCACTTTCCGGAACAGAAATTTGATACCTCGTTCATGTCGATCCACAGGCCATCAACAGGTACAAGTTCATGGAAGCGGCGGATCTCATCAACCCACCAAGAAACTGTCTTTGGATTGAGAAAATCAGGGAAGTTTACTGCCCCAGGCCAAACTTGAGCCAAGAAGGGTTCCCCGTCATACTTGATAAAAACATCATTAGCTAAACCCCTTTGATATACACCGTAGCTGGTGTTAACAGCAATTCCAGGGTCAATAATGACAACATATTTCATGCCAATTTTGTGTATCTTGTCCAGGAAGTTCAAAAGCTTTGGACGAGGGTAATTCGCTGGATTGAGTGTGAAGTCCTTTTTCCCATCCATGTGATCATCATCATTCCAGATCACATCAAGTGGGATTTGAGCCTTCTTGTAATTCTCCACAACATCCTCAACCACTGAGAGATTGTGATATCCCCATCTGCATTGGTGGAATCCTACAATACCAAATACGTGAAAATATCAGTTAAACTACTCAGAAAGAAAAATCCAGATACCACTTTCAACTAGTTCTGGAATAATAAGGATCAAATGTTATCCCCCCTTTAATGAAACAGTGTCATGTGAATGATAATAGTTAAAATACTGTTAGAAAAACTTCAGGCACCACATCCAAGTAGATCTGGAACAGTAACATCAAATGCTACTCACCCCTTTCATTTAATATTGACAAATGAGGTAGTGTCATGGGAATGATATCAGTTACAATACTTTTAGAAAAACTTCATGCAACACATTCAGTTAGATCTGGAATCATAGGAATGAAATACTACTCACCCTTTTCATTTAATTGACAAAAGAAGTAGAGATAGCATCATGTGAATAAAGCAAAGTATAGTTTAAAGAATGTCTGCCATGAAGAAAAATAGATTGTAAAAGCAAATTTGAGAGATACAAGACAAAATCTCTCGTGCTTTAATTTCACCCAATTCCCTACACTTTATAAGCTCCTGTCTCTCTGCTCCACTCCTCTCCCCGAATGACAAATATACACACAGACAAAGCATGAATCCAGAATTAGTTCGTAGGAAATAATAAATTAACTGTATACTTCCCTTGATCCTCCAGGCATGTTAGCAAGATCAAGAAGATTAGATAACAATGGCCATTTGGATCAGTGCAGCACCAGGTTAAAATTGAAGATGAAAAGTCCTTGGATCAATTTTAAAATTGTATTGAAAACTCATCCATGAATTTTTCACGATAATCATAACCCTATTGTAGTAATTGATCCTTTAATTCCATTTATCAAGAAACATTATCTTTAAAAAGACAGGAAATCTTTTGCAAGGTTAGTGCTATTATTGACCCATAATCCCACAGATATCAGTACGATCTTTCTCCCAAGATAAATAAACAAAGTGATATACCACGTCTATGCAATGATAGTCACAGACAAGGACCCACAGATTGCTTTGTAGAAATATGTAACAAAGGTCAAATTCTTGAATCAAAAGTTTATTAGAAAAGAGGAATTCTTTTATATGGAAAAGTTAAGTAAGCAACTTTTATGTGGTACCTTATCTTTCCATGTGGACCTGAAGGGTATTAAATTACTCAACTACTAAAATTGGACGTACAAAAGTTATTCACGACCCAATTCATAAAAATAGTGATTTATCATCAAAATATCTTTGCAGACCCAACTTTAGAAAACAAACCAGAACATCCCAAATTATTCAATATACAGGTAAGCTAAAGCAGAAAACAGCTAACTGGAAAATCATAACTCTGCATTCCCAACTACATTATGCACACAAACCAAATAATCTCAGAGTCGTGCATCAAAAAAGTCACTGAAATCAAATAATCACAGATATGAAAACTGCAGTTCCTTGCATTTTTTCAATATTGTATCATTAAGTATTTGGATCTGTCAAGACGCGGTTTTCCTAATTAATAATTACTCAAACTACCTAAAAGGATAATTTGATGTTGAATATTAAATATTAAACATTGACAGCACCCAAATGAATATCACTAATGTCATAAATACCAAGTAGAATAGGCACTATAAAAAACATAAGAGTGACAAATGAGTCATACCGAAAGCCCAGTAAGGCATAGGAGCTGGTCTTCCAATTAAGGTAGTGTACTGATCAACAACATTCAGAGGACTAGGCCCAGAAAAGAAGTAAAAGTCGAAAACACCTCCAATAATCTTGTATGTAAGAGATGTTCCTGTGTAGAAAACATCCATTCCATTGCTATTGAGCAACAGAACACCATGTGCAGAAGCCTTGCCACCTGCGTTTCTGAGATCCATGTACACAGGGTGCGATCCATACAGATCGGCATTGAGATTAATGGCTGAAATGTCAGTGGTGTACAAGGTGTAAGGGTCACTAGGGTACAACTTGATCCCATGTGGCTGTGTGTTCTCTCCCAAACCATACAAAGAGGCACTCTTTGGCAATTTGGTGGAAATCTCAAGGTACTGGTCCTTGAAAACAAGGGAACTAAAAGGGTCAGAATCAGAAGAAGAGGTATCAAAAAGGGTCTCACCATTGGACTTCCTTTTCACTACAAAGCTAAAAGGATCCGAAGTGTAGCTAAACAGAAATTCAGAACCAGAATACTCAGAGACAGTTATAGGGTTCTTCCTGAACTTCCCAATGCTTTGAGTCAAAGGTGGTGGTTGCTCCCTCGGCAAAAGGTTGTACGGAACCTCCCACCTTTGCTTCTGTGCATCGGTTATGTGTACCCTTAAACGATTATCTGTCTCGTGCCTGCAAAATCAGAAACAATTATCAAGGTCAAAATCAGAATAAAAAAAGCTTTAATCTTGTATCGGAACACAAAAAACATTATTGTTTTTCCTCCATAATTGTCTTTCGTGATACTACCATACTAAATATAAACATACTTAAAAATGACTTTTTTTTCTCTTATTGAAACACAAAAAGCATTACTTTTTCCTCCATAATCATCTTCCAGATACTAGATACCAAATGCAAGCATTTTTCTAGCAGAATCCATAAAAACATTTTCTTTAGCAGAGATTTAAAAAGATTTAGGACTAACCTCTTCCTCTAAACATTAAATTTAGAAAAATGCAGATGGATGTGCAGAGTAGTGGTTGAAGAAGTGAGACTTACTTGACATAGAACCTAAGAAGGGGAATGTCAGAGCCATAGGTTTTGGTTTTCTCCTTAACTTGGAGGATCCCTACAAGGCCACCATCAGGGGTCTCTTCAATGGAGACAAGACGGTAGCCTTGGCCAATTTTTGTGGCATTTTTGGAAGAAGAACTTGCTCCTGCTGAACACAGAAGAAGAACTAGGAGAAGGGAAGAGAGAGATATAGCAGCTAAATGGTTTGAAGACACCATAGCTCACTCTGGAGTAATGCTGCTGCTACTACTGCTACTGTGAGGGTAGCAATGGTGTATAAATAACCAGCCAAGCTAGGTAGATGGCTGATGCAAAGCAAATTACTCTCTTACCCATGTGTGTAGTTTTAAGATTCATGTGTTAAGATATGAGAGTTACTATAGAGAGAATATTATATAATTTGGTATCCAAGGGAACAAACAGTGTTACTTTGTTTCTTACGTCATGTTGTGAATAAATAATATTATGCCCTCCTATAAACATATTACTATTTATGAAAATTGTTGAATAAAAGGTAATAATATTTTATATTTTGAAAACTATTTAATCCTTTCTTTATTTAGGAAATAAGATAAGGTTTTTAGTCAAAAGTGTACAATTATTTAATCTGAGTAAGTTAGATTTTCTTATAAAATATTTTTTATGACAGAGTTATTAAATGAACAAATATATTTTATAGAATTTTTCTTATAACAAATTTTCATCTTACACATCACTATCCTACTTGACATCTCAACTGACACCTCAAATAATAACAACTCATCACATAAAAAAATATTATTAAAAAAAATAGAAAAATATCCAAACTCATACGTTAATAAAAAATATATTTTATCTCTTAGAACTTTAAGAATACATACATTGTTTTTTTTTATCTTAGGAGCATGCACTTTTAAACATATTTTAATGTAGTAAAAATAATACATGTTTTATAAATTTGAAAAATATTTCATTAAGTGTGGTTAAATTTGAGAATAAAGAAAATTTTGCCATAATTTTATAGCCATGTAATTATCATTATAATTAAGATTATGATTATTAAATAAATGGGATTAAAAAGTGAACTTGTTATATGAATATTATCTGGATCTGTGCTGACTATGACTATTAAATGAATGCTACTTATAAGGATGACAAATTAATTTGTTTTTATGGATATTATTTGTTAAGAAATTGTATTAACTAAATCAGTGAAGATAGGTATCTATGAATTTCACTATTTTTAATTAAGTACTTATTAAAAAATTGTGTTCTATTAAGTGATTACAATATTTTTTATTTTCATCTTAAGTACATTATTGTATTGATTTTTTGCAAATGACCTAATTAATGTTCTTTTTGTCTTTTCATCATCAACTCATTTATCAACTTACTCTCTCTCACTCCAATATAAGTTAATAAAAACAATAAAAATAACAATTTTGCGTTGACGACAAAATCAAACAATAACATATTTTAAAAAAATGTCCAAATTCATAAGTCAGTTAAAACTTTATAAAGGTTTTTTAATATAAAAAAAAAATTGTATTAGTGAATGGAATCTGTATACACTTTGTAGTGTCTACTTATAATGTGAAAAGATCTCTAGTTTCATAAAATAGCAAGCTGTTCTGAACATGTGACAAATATGTTAGAAGTTATGAAAAGTTTGTCTTGTTATAAAGAGTTTGTTACTCTATGCGGAAATTATGGCAACAGTGAAGTATAATGTAAGGATAGTAATGGGTTTTAAATTTGACATTAACATAGTACGAGAAGAATCTTGAAATTAAGGTTTAAAATTAAAAAACAAAAAATAATTTCTTAAAGCTAATAACATATTTTTAGAACAGTAAAATTGAATTAAATTGTTAATGATAAAAGAAGAAGAAAAAAAAAGATGTATCCGTGAAAAAGCAACGTGGAAGAAGGAGGGAGTGATGGAATGCATGTGATGGTGTGGGGGAATGGAGGCAATTATCTGATGGTGTGTGGGGGCAGCACGGTGTTTGTTTCTTTCTTATGTTTCTCTCTCTGGGCCCACTTGCGTTTGCGTCTCACGTTTCTTCTCACCCCTGCTTCAACCATTTCAGCCATCTTATGCCTATAAGGTCTTCTGATGGCACTTCAAAATAAATAAATATTTTTTTTATATTTTTTACTCCAATAAGAGATATAGGAGTTTAATATATTTATAATTAGATAAAATCACTAGTAAATCTGAGTAATTTGGATTTACTAAAAATTATTACTTAAAAATTGATTTTTTTTTACAATAGATTAGTTTGTTTATTATTTGGTAATTACCTTATTGGATATTAGTTAAGTCTAAAAGTTTGTGGGTAAAGTTTTATTGTTAATGGAATACTAACTCAATCTCATTCACCTACTTAAATGCTTTTATATTCTTCTAAATTTTTATTTGAGTGTTGAAGAATATGTTGCAAGTGGATCTTCATTCGGTGGTTCATCAATAATGTTTGTGAAGACTTATTACTTTCTTTCATGAAGGATGAAGAATTTATTTCTTTAGTTTGTGTGAGTTTGATTTTGATGTATGAGTTTGTATTTGTCTTTTACCAAGTTTAATTGATCCAATAATGATTTCAAAATGTTTTAAATTGTTTGAAAATTGTTGATAATATTAAGAGAATTTTAATGTGTTGAATTGATACTTTAATTTGTTGAAATATTCTAATTGAAGTTTTTTATATACTGAAGTGAATATTTCAACTAGTTGATTTATCATCAATTAGTTAAAATCACTTCAAAGATTCTGTGAAGGTTTTTCAGTATGCTAAACGCATAGGTTCAATAGATTAAAATTCTTAAGTTTTCATAAGGTTGTTTGTGAAGATTTAACATATTGAAAACTTAAATGAATCTATTGTTTTCACCTTAAGTGAAATCAACATATTGAAACAAAGTTTTAATCGATTAATACTGACAATTTCTGTTTTAGATAAAACTATATTCTTCTATGTTTTAAATAGAAATCAAGGTTTTTAAAAAAATCAGATAAGAGAAAGAAATTATCACTGTTAGTAAAAGAAAACCTTTCAAAATTTGCATTTTGATTCTTGGAGAAAATCTGGTAAGTTCTTGGATCATTTTTTGTTGTGTTGAATAGTTTTTTTTTTTAGTTTTCCAAAACCTATTTGTTTCTACAACAAAACTCAGGTGTAGTTGTTTTGTATTTGAATCTTTCTGTATTGTCGTGTGAAATTAGATAGGGTTTCTATTTTCTTATCAGTGTTGTGTGTTGTGTCGTTAAATAACACTCTTGTAGGATTTAAGACTTGAGCTCTTGAGAGCCTTGTGTTATAAAGATTTTGTGACTCATTGGAATTTCAATTGGTGTGGCCGAAAAACTAGATGCAACTTGTGGAAGAGTGAACTAGTATAAAAATTACTATGTGATCCTCTTTCTTTCTCTCTTTATGTTTTTCCATTGAATTCTTAAATTGATTCTTGTGTTCTACAAATTTTAACAAATTGATATTTTGACTAAATAAAATTTAACTGGTTAATTTTTCAAATTTATGTTAGTTAATTCAAATTTTAATTTGTTGTTTTTTTATCCGCAAATATTTTAATCTCTTAATTATTAAGAGTTTTGTTATAAACAACATTTTCAAGAAAGTTCAATTCACTCACCTCTTAAACTCACTCTATCATTCTAACAGTTGGAATTTAGAGTTGATTCTTGAAATTTATTCAAGTTTTGATCCTTGGTTTTTTGAAAATAATTGAGAATATATTGTCTTTCGTTGAGGTTGCCCCTATTAACAAACCACCCATGTTTGGAGGAGTGACTTATCAACTCTGGAAAGTAGAATGAAGATCTTTATATAATCAATTGTTCAGAGTATTTTGGATGCAATTGTTAATGGTCCTTTTGTGCCTAAGCATGTCGTAAATGATGAACTTATTGAAAAAATCATGGGTTGACTAGTCTCAAACTAAAAATATAAAGGCTCAATATGATTGCATGACAAATAATATTATAACCTCTGCATTGAATATGGATGAATTTTTTAGGGTATCGTAGCCTTCATCGGCTAAGGAGATGTGAGACATTTTGGAAGTAACTCATGAAGGAACTTTAAATGTAAAAAGAGACAAAAAAAACATGCCCGGATACAAAAGCATGAAATCTTTATAATGCAGTACGGAGAGACAATTACATATGTGCATAAATGGTTTACATGTATTATAAACCATCTTATTTTTCTTGGGGAAGACCTTTGACAGAGAAAAGTTGGATATCAAGGTTCTAAAGTGCTTGGACAAAACATGGAAACCCAAGGTTGTGACTATTTTAGAATCACGAGATTTGACAACTGAGAGTAGCTACTTTGTTTGGAGAGTTGAGAGAGCATGAAATTGAAATGAACAGATTGAATAAGTAGGAAAGTATAGATAAGAAGGCCAGAGGAATAGCTATGAAATCTTGTGTCTAGAAAAGTGAGGAAGACTCCAGTGAATGCAGTGACACAGAGACATTGAACATGCTAACTAGAAAGTTTGGTAAATTCCTAAAAAAGAAAGGCAGAGATAAGGTGCATTCAACAAAAATGTATAACTTTAGAAAACCTGTTGAATCTAGTTCATCTAATTTCACTTATTTTGATTGTGGTAAACAAGGACATATCAAAACAATTTAAAATAAAGCCCGATCATTCTATGAATTGGATTCACGAGCTTGGAGAACTTGTTTACTATCCAACAACAAAAAATAATGATATAATATTATCCACTTTATAGAATATGATAAAACCACCTACAAATCCGAATAACTCAAATTCACTTAAAAACCGATTTCTATTGTAACAAATTAATGAGCTTAATATTTGGTAATGACCTGAATAAATATTAATCTAGGCTCAAAAACCTATAAATTTAGATTTATTATCTATGAGCACTAACTCAATCTCATTCACTTAAATGCTTTTACATTTCTCTATGTTCTTACTAACTTAAACGTAGGGGAATCTTCTATTGGTAGATTTTTACTCGGTGATTCATCTATTAACCCGAAAACCCTTCAACATAAAGATTAACTCAACGCAAAGCTCAATCATCTATTTCGGACGGTTCCAACTCAACTTCAATAAATCAACTAATTTTTAGGGTACATATATTCATCATGTAATAAAATAAAATAAAATAATTTTAAATATATATTAAATTTAAGTACTACTTTTTAATTAATTTAGCCACTAATATTACATAACAAAAGTAATTTCTTAAATGATAATCTTAACACTTATTTCTTATTATGACATTGTGAAATATCTTTAAAAGCATTTACCTCCGCAAGTTGAAGAAGGATGATCGATCAATACATTTTCAAGGGTGAAAATACCTCTGAATTTTTGTAAGTGCATTCATCAATTGAAAAAAAAAATATGAAGAAAAATAGAAACAAGTATATTAAATGTGTTATATATTAAAATAAATAAATAAAAGAGGTAAATAGTATAATAAAATAGTAATTAAAAAAGTAGACGTAAACTTGACGGTGTGACTATGTTTGGCTAATAGAAAATAAAACGTGGCGTGATTCTCGGCAGGATCCAATCTTTGGCTTGGATGGAGGCTCACACTGTTACTCATGAAATCTCCTCGTCTCTTCTTCATCCTTTTTTTTGTGTATATAAAAAAAGTTTTACACAATTTTCATGTTAATAATTCTTCTGATTTTTTTTTGTATAATGGTTCTTATTTATTATAAAAGTATTTTTTAGAAGCAAATGTACAAAATAAAATATAGAAGGAAACAAACATTATTTTGGCATTTTTTGTTTGTTTTTATTCCTCGTCCTTGTGTTTTATATTTTTCTGAGTCCTAAAATTATCTTTCAAATAATGTGCTTGCGTGATTTCTAGAACGAATTATATAGGTGTTATTCAGTATATTTGTTTGTTATATATGTCTTAAAAGAGTTTAAAATTGAGAACTAGTTTTCAGATACATAATTTTAATCTTAATTATTTTTGTTCTGTTTTTCAAATTTTAAACTTCAATTCCAAATACCATTAAATAAATCATTTGTTAAATTTAAATTCACACATTAAATATTAATTAATTTTAGAAATAAAAAATAATTAGTTATTATATTAACTAAATTAGATATTATTTTATAAGCTAATCAGCTATTATATTTAAAATAATTTTTATTATTAATAAAAAATTATAAACTAATTTATAAATTAATATCTAACATTAACTATCAAAGTTTGAAATATTAATTAATTTATATTTTAAATTATTTACCATCAATAATTAATTTTTGTCTATTTATTCATAGAGCTTTTTAGTAAAAAATTTCTTGTATTTATCTTGAAACTCCTTAAATTTTCAAGTCAAGAAAGAAAAATTTCTTAAAAAAATAGTACATGATTGTTGACTATTTTTTTAAGCTTTTGTAAATCTGTGCTGAGACAAAGGCTTTTTTGTCTTTTCGCATTTCCAGCCAAAACGAGATAATATCCCGTTCATTTTATATTAGTATTAGTATTTCAGCTTTTGGCTATTTCTAGTTTCAGAATATTGGTGAAATAGAATAAGATAATAGTTGAGTTTAATAGATTGTTTAGTTTGATTAATTAAAATTTTCCTATGAGATCAATATTTTTACAACTTTTTAAAATTCCAAATATTTTACTTGTTTTAAATTGGAGAATAGTTTTCTTTTCCTAAAATTAGTTCTAATTCATTTATATAAAGAAATTGAATAGAACGTGACAAAATTGGTTTAATGTAACCTCTTACAGTATTTTAGCACTAAGAAATGTAGCAAAATTTCTAACATTATACAATTTAATATTTAGCTTGATATTATACGTGAAATTACGATAATTTCGAAAGTAATTTAGTATATCATAACTTTATGTTTGCATCAATCACTAGTAAAAGAAAAGTGTTTAACAACCTCTTAGATAACCCATATAGTGAATCTATTCTTGAAAGTACTATATTCTTCGAACTAAGACTAAATTTATGATAAATTTATGATGATGACTATAGAATCTTCTTGGTAAAAAGTATTGTATAATAATAATCTTCAAATTATTATAATTATGAAGTTTATATATCAAAAATAGAGTATATTTTTTATTTAGTCAGTTTTATCTTCTCTTATCATTATTGCATAGTCTTCTTGTTTAAGATGTTGTAATCGTTGTCTTTCCTTCTTATTGCATTGATTTCATGTATTTTTTTCTCTTACCTTACATTGATTAGTTTGGTTTGTGATTTCTTTGTTTCTCTTGTGGGAACATAATCTCTTCTTCTCCATTTTATTCTCTCATTTCAAGTTGATTTTCTTATGCTTATTATAATGAACTAATTATTAACTTGTGGTTACCTCTTTATTTGATATATTTTAATTTTATTGTGTTTTATTTAAGTCAAATAGTCCATATGTTTGATTTTGATTGTATGCTCAAATAACCAAGTATAAAACATAATTTTATGCATAGTAGATCATGTCAGACACAAAGTATCCAATTTAGATCATTAGACACAAGTTGCATGGTTGGACAAAAACAAACACTATTTAATATATGTTTTGTTTGACAAATGCAAGTGTTGCATACATGCATCATGATAAGATTTTGCTTGAACTGAAACAACCGAGTATACTTAGTCAAATAAGCTTTTACTTGAATAAACGATAATTAAATTTTGTTTAATAGATGCAAACTTGAAGCATTTCATGAAACATGTCAAAATTTAACAAATACTTGTTTTATGCTTGCAAGAAATGTACACTTCTCATTCTTTCAAGAAGATCTCGCAACGCCATGTCAACATAAAAGTTGTTTCAAAGAATGTGTTGAAAAACTACTTCATCCAAACAACTTCTCTGGGAAAAAGAGAGCAAGATGTCAACATTGTGAAGTCAACCAACTATGCCAGGTCTTACACGTTGCTCAAAAGGAAGAAAGAAGCCACCTACCTAGGTCTGTGAAGCTCTGCCATGCTCCATAAGTGTTAAGAACGAAGCCGCACACATTCAATGTTGAGTTAGCAAGATGTAGCTGAACAAAAAAACAATGTACACACTCATTTATGCACTTTTTTTAAGAATGAATACAAGAAAATGTTCAGATCAAAGACTGTAAAGGAGATATGGAATTCCTTAGTGGTTAATTATTAAGGGATTGACGATGTTCAACTTCGAAAAGTTACCATCCTTACTCATCAATATGAATACTTCACCATGAAGAACGAAGAAAACATGGACGACATGTTTAGAATAATGCATATTCTTCTAAATGGATTAGAAACCCTTAGGAAAGGTTTCTCCATAAATTTAAAGTTGTTGGGCAACATGCCTAAGATTTGGGAGTCTAAGAAGACAACCATCATTGAGGCTAGAGATCTCAAAAGCTCACTTGGGATGAGCTTCTTGGGATTCATTGTGAAGGTCACTTGCACGATAGAGAATACAAGGAAGTGATAATAGTAGCATAGAAAGGACTATAGGCCAAATCTTCCTCAAGACAGAGACCACCAAACAAAAGGAAAATAACACAAACATATATGGGGATAAATCAAATTATTCAACTAATGACTATTTTCCTTATATTTTGAAGATTTAAGCAACTACTTAAACGAAGAGGGCAAAAAAATAGAAGGTTTCCTCTCAAAAGAAAATGAAAGCTCATATGGGTAGAAGGATGAGGAATTCTTATAGGTCATTGTCTGCTTCAAGTGAAATAAGCATGAACACATGAGAAATGAATGTCCCAAGCTAAGAAGAAAGCATGACTCAAACAAGAAGAGTTTGATGGCTACTTGGGAAGACTCAAACTTAGAATCAGACGTTGCAGACAGACATGCCAATATTTGTCTTATGGCAAACACAAAAAAGGTACTATCTAAATTAGACTCATATTTTAATATTACGTCAGAATCATCATTCTCACCATTTGATGAAAATAATTATATATCTTTTGAGGATTTCCTCACCAATTATAACTCTATTTCTGAAAAATATCTTGATCTCAAACAAAGTTTAAATCCTTAATTTTGGAAAATGATAACCTCAAAAGGTAAAGTTACAACCAATGAAAATATATTATCTCTTCAACAGATGCAAAAGATAGATGATGAGAAAATAGAACTGTTACAAAGAAAATAAACGTGTTACAAGCATGATTTCCCAAAATCTTTTGAGAGCTCTAAAGCTCTAATATTCTCTTTGTAATTTAAGACGCGCATTTGATAAGTATTGGACTTGAATATGATATGATGAGGACAAAAGAAAAGAAAAATATTTTGATTAACTCTTTTAAAAGTAATTATAAGAAATATGAAAAGTATTGACATACACATGCCTGTTGTAGACACAATAATTACAAAGAATTAATAAGAAAAATTGAATGCCTAAAAAGCTCACAATTTCCATTGCATATCTGATGTATTAGAAAAGGTTAGAAACAAAGTTGATTTTTATCAATATTGGTACATGCATAACCTCATTGGTACATGCATAACCTCATCATCTAATAGATCAACTCTATTCACAACTAGATTCACAACCAGATGAAAGAACAATCTTTATAGATAATTTATTAGTAACTTACCTTTTATTTAATATAATTTTATTGATAATTTTTTCTTAAGATATTATTAATTATTCATTATGGAAAAAACCCTCATCTTTGTAGAACTTAGCATTATAGCCATTAACACGAAGTTCAAACTATATTCAATTTTAATTGTTTAATAGCTCTGATTTTAGCTTAAAATAATAGCTTTGATTTTCAGCCACGTTCCTTTCCTATCCATTCCGAGTATCATCGCCTTTTGACACCAAACACCTTTTCTTCAAATTTGTCGGTGTGGTTTCAAACAAATAAAAAACAACCTTTAGGGATAAGTTAAATTTTTAAAAAATATATATTTAATATTATTAATATATCTCCATCCTATTTTAACAAGAAAAATTATTTTAACTATTATCTTTGCATATTATTATTTTTGTTAACATTTCAGATAATAGCATCTTAAAAAAATTATTTCTTTTTAATTTATTGAGTTTACTTTCTATTAAGTGTCAGTATGATCGATTTTATACTATAATTAATAAAAATCATAAAAGTTATTGAGATAGTCATTAAGAATTGATAAACTTTTTATGATTGAATTTTACACAAAGAATCTTTTATTTTATGTTATTAAACTTTTCGTTTTGAAGTTATCGTACAAAAGTAAACAGTTCGTTGAATAACTTAATTATTTTCTCATGTTTCTAATATAACACTTTAAACAAAATCAAAAATTAATAAAAACAAATAATTTAATTTAGTTTGTGAAATTTTCAAAACAATATCATCAAAATATTAAATTCCCTTTCATTATTAATAACTTTTAAAATTATCTTCTTCTTATTTATTAATAAAACATATATTCATAATATTTAATAGAGATAAACAAGCCCAACAACATTAAATGAAAACTATAAAACATTATTTAAAAAGACCATTAAGGATAAGTAAGAAGTATTAAAAATATTTAATTAACTTTTATTTAAAAATTTAAAGTATTTAAAATTTTATATTAACATAAGTAATAATGGCTTATATTTTTTAAATAAGTAATTAAGGGGTTGAAATATTTGTGATGTGGTTAAGACCGACAATATTAATTATTGTTTCATAAGGTAAATAATATACGTAATTACCATGGTTAAAAATAGAGTACAACTATTTTTTGTTAAAATCATAAAAATGATTGCATAATTCCTTTTTCTAAATTTTTAAAATTAAAATTATTATTAAATATTTTAATCAAAGATATTTAAAATACTTTTTAAAAAATGTATTTATTTATCCGATATAAGATATATTAAAAAAATAAAGATTGAATACGTTGTTTGAAGAAAGTTAGAAGTTTTATAATTTATATAGAGAGAGTATCTTCAGCTTTATTCATGGAGAACACACAACTGTAGTTTTTAAAATAGTTATTATAAAATTTATAAATTTACGATCCACGTGATTGAATAATAAAATAACAAAACTTTACATTGTTCGGGAATATATTGTCTATTGTACAATATATAAGTAGAACTTTTATTATGTGTTTTTAATATTTTTATTAATATTATTTTTTGACTATTGTCTTTGAAGAGACTTAGAAAACATAAAATCTAAAACGTGATTGTGTCTGATTCTGATATGCCTCGTAAGTAGCGTCTATGTTTTACAACAAAAATTTATGTAACTTTACGTTATTAGTGTTAATTAATTAATTATATAATCAAAGAAAATAAGAAGGAAAAAGGAAAGGAGATAAAGAATTAAAAATCTGAATTTGATAATTAAGATTAAATCCAAATTTCTCCATCGATTAAATTGTATCTTGATACAAAATGAGTTGAATTTTTTGTTACAGTTAAATAGTTTAGTTTCAAACAATCTATTCACCAAAATTGCGTATAATTTCATCTAATATATGTATATTAGACATTTTTTACATGGAGTTTTTTTATTATAACAACTAATATTAAATATTAAAATATTAATGAATTATTAAGATATATTCAAATCATAAAAAATATAATAAAATTTACCAATTCAATTAAACGCCAATAAAATTTTATATATTTTTTCAAAATAATAAATTGTTTATCACTGTATCAACACACTAAATTTTAAAATATTATCAACACACATGCATATAAGCATACAGACATGCATACAAGCATACACCCATCTCATGCATGTATGAGCACACTTGTGCAAACACCCAACTCACGCATGCCCATACACGACACATGCATGCATATCCACACATATATATTCAAGCAGACAAACAAACAAAAACACTATAAACACCCACACACACAAGCTAGTACGTTCATCTGCATGCATGCTTGTATGTACGCATGCATCTACCCACACATGCAAGCACCCACATACAAACAAGAACTTGCATGCATGCACACACACATTATTCACAAAGACATTTTCTCTCCCTTTAACTTTTTAATTCCACTTCCCATATCTTATCTCTTTCAGAATTTGATCGCACCTCGTAGTAGGTGAGGAACTATGAACCATTCCTATTCGATTATATTTCAAACAGAATAAGTTATTGTTTACTATAAATATTATTTGTTTATCTTCTTTTCCTTATGTTTTTACCATCAATTTTGGTGGGGTTAATTGAGAAAAGTGATACTATCAACTTGCTTAAGCTCATGCTAAAATTTTGTTATGTTGAATATTTTGCTCTAGATCCCTAAATTTTGAATACTTTTAGGGCTTGAATTTGGAAATTTCTTTGAAGAAAAGGCGTTGCAGGTAAGAGAAGCTAATTAAGTTTTGATAGTACCTTAAGGTAGATGATCTGAATGTGAATGTGACAATGTTAGAATAGGTGATTTTATGCGATGATTGACTGATTTAAATGAATGAAATTATTGTGTGTTTATCCATTTTGTGTTAGAATATTGCATCTAAGATAAATTGATTCAAGTTGTGATTATTTTGAAGTAAAATATTTAATATTAGGTATAAAAAGAAGTCAAAACTTGAACCAATTAGAAAACTTTCTCTATTATGCAAAATTTTTGAAGTATGCAAAGTCACCGAATGAACAAAAGTTTTGCTAGGAAAAATTCATTTAATTAAAAATTTGAGATCTTTGATAGTTGAGTCAAATTCATTGGGCGAACTATTTAAATAAAAACTTCCAGTGGTTTGGTCATTGGGAGAGTCAAGTCTTGCTGAGCAAAATTCATTGAATTGAAAACCTGAAAGCTTTAGTGGATGGACAAGTCAACTCTCACTAGGCAAGACATTTTTTATGAAAAACTTACACTGGTGTAGTCTTTGTCAAGTACTATGTTTGTTGGGAAACTAAAATTTGTTAGGTGTGTTGATGTTTTTTGTTGGACAAGCAGAATGATGGCTGGGGCGAATTGCAACATATGTGTAATTCGCCGATGGGTCAAGTGTTAGCTCTACGAGAAAGTGATTTCTAAACTTTAACAAAGATATTTTTAAATATTTCCAAATGCTAAAAATTATTTATATTTCATCATATTATTATATTGATGATCAATATATTTGGTGAATGTTATTAAATGTAATAAATGATAATATTAGTAATTAAATTATGATTTTTTATCAAATAGAATATGCATGTAGAATAAGTTATTAATAATATGTATGTATGAATAAGAGGTCACAAATCTGGGATAATATGTGAACTTTTATTTAGGCGGTGTATTAAGTATTGACACATATGTTGTAATAAAGACTTTTTTTCTTTGTTTGATTGATGATCTAAGTGATATAAATTAATTTTGTATGCAGTAATATGCTATTATATACGTAAACAAAAATAAGTACTTTACCTTTTATTTTTTTAAATATTAGTATGTGTATATATTTTGTATGCAAAATTGTATTTTGGAATGTATCCTTGGTAGAAACTTTCTATTAGATTTATAGAACCGTGAATAGTTTTTTTTATGTTATATAAAAAATATACTATATATTTAAAAGTATAAAATTATAATTTGGTAATTCTTTTAGAATATACATTGTTTTATAATAATATTAATACTTAAATTAATGAATAATATTTTGATAAATAATTATCAAATGATTTTATATATTATAGTGGTGTTGAGTGTCTCACTACTCTAAAGTTGCTGGTAAGTGCAAGGAACAATCATGACTACGTAATCGTATTCTGATTTCAACGTCATCTCATGCAACACCGTGGCACCGCCTATCACATGGAATCACCTGTTGAGAAAACGAATTGGCCATACACGTGTTGGCTTCTCAATGGACAACGAAAAGACGGTACCGTGGAGGAGCATATTTCAAGGACCAACTTTTATTTAGTCTTTAAAAAATATTCTGAATTCATAAACAATTCAAATTAATTCTTAATACTTTAATTTAATAATGAAACAATTCATAGTTAACTGCTAAAATATCCAAAAAATCATACTTTAATTATTAAATTCGAACACTCTTCTTAAATGATATACTCTTAAATGATATACTCGGATATATCCATGTCTGAAATACTCATATTAAATATAATATATCCGACATATATATCATACACAATTTCGTATGTTATTTATATAATATGTATTAGTGAAGTTTTCAATTCAAAAAGTATTTATTAAATTTTTGATGATTTCATATCTTTTAACATAATTTAAAAAAATATTAAATTTTTAAACAGTTTAAAAAATTTAATAAAATAAATAATTACAAATTCGTGTTTTTTTTCTTTTCCATATTTTACCGACATAAAAAGTTTCAACAGAACGGCACACCGCCCCATTTTGGTCTAATTTAAGGACAGACACTTGAGACACTTGAGCAATGTCTCAAACCAAAGTGCCGAATTTTGGTTAGAATGTTGAATGAGAGTGAGAAAAGGAAACACGCCCCCAACGACGCCGTTTCGGACAGCCAGGTCAAGAAGCAGGCGCGCGACGTAACGGACGAAGAGGTCGAGGAATTCTCTGCCATACTCCGCCGCATGAAGACGGCGGTGAAGTACTTCAGGCGCGGCGAGGCATCCCGGGGACGGTGGGCGGAGTCGCTGGAGGAGCAGATTGGGCAGGAAGTGAAAGAAAAAAGCGGCGTTGGGAATTTGGGCTTGGATCTGAATGAAACTCCCAGAGAAGAGTGATTCATTTTTTTCCTTCCACCACCACCTAAACTTTTCACTGATTATTTATAAAGAAAGAAAAAAAGTAAATTTGACTTATTTTTATAAATAAGTTAAATTTAGTTTGTACAAATTAAAATGTTTTTTAAAATAATTAAACTAATTGTAATTTATAAGACGATTTTTCGTTTGAAGAAGTTCGTTTTAGTGTATTGTGTTGACGATTAATATGTCCTTTTTTTTCTTTTACTTTCTACGGGTTTGTGTTCTGGGCCAATATTATTTTTTATTATAAGAGATTTATATGTTGTTTTGTGTTAATATTATTATGTGAAGTTTGGTTATTTTATTTACTATTTTTTTTTGTTATAGAACCAATAATTAATCTTGATTGTGATTATGGTCGGCCAAAACCTAAAGTTCTCACTTATTGGACTTAAAAAAATTCGAAAAATCTCAGACTTCATTTTAAGTCCTTAAGCTTTTTGATTGCTGTTAATTTTGGTTGATGTAATTTCGGTTCATAGGGTCTCAATCCATTTATATACAATGAATTATCCTTATTTCTAGTCGATATGAAATTTTTATCACATTCCTCACGATTGAAATGACTCTGATACCATGTTATAAAATGGACTTTAAGCCTAACTTAACCTCATAAAATCGGTTCATAGGGTTGAGGTTTGTACTCACTTATATACAATGAATTGTCCTCATCTCTAGTCGATGTGGGATCTCCATCATATTTTCATCTTTATGGACTTTTGATTTTAATGGAAAAATAAATAAATTTTAGATTAATTTTTGGATTTTAGGTAAATTTCTCTATATAACTATTTTATAAATTAATCAGGGATGCATGAAATTTTTTAGTTACTTTGGATTTTAATAAATTAAGGGATACATGTAATTTTTGAATTAATCTTTGATTTTAGATAAATTCCAGATTTTTTATTAAGGGAATGCATGTTACTTTTGAATTCACTTTTGGATTTTAAATAAATTTCTATACAATGATTATTGTAATCATTTTATAAATTAAAGAATGCAAGTCACTTTTGAATTAAACTTTATATTTTGGATTTCTGTATAATGACTGTTTTAATCATTATATAAATTAATCAAAATTAATCATTTTGTATATTAAGGGATACATGACAGAAATAACCGTACGGTACAGTTAGACAAATTGTTTTTACGGCTTGCAAGTACAAAGTTTCTGACTAATACATTATCTATTGGATTTTTTTATTAATGATATAATATTGTGCGAATCTTTTATTATTTGTTTTTGTAAAAATATGCTATAGCGATATTTTTAATAACTATATTAGTGGAATGAAGTATATCTTAATTTTATTAAGATTAGTCCATGAAAATTTAGTTAATCATTTTGAATAAAGTTTTTACAAGATTTAAGCTTGATTCCTTAAATAGGCATCAAGTGTAAAAATATGATTGATGACTTTGGTAAGCTATCTAATTATGAATTTTATTATGTTTGAATAAATTCATTTTGAAAAATAGAAACATAAAAAATGGTTTTTTATCTTTTATAAGTAAAATAATTATACAGTGAAATGTCTTCATCTCTATTTAATGTGAGATTTTCAACGCATCCCGCACGCTGAGAGTGACAGCTCGTACGTGAGATAACATATTATAGGTGGTCCGATAAAGGCCCGATAGGGTGGCCTGATAAACCCAACAAACACTCGCTAGGATAGACTCAAAATGACTCTGATACTATATTACGAAGTGAACTTTAAGTTTAACTCAACCTCATAAAACCCCGACTCATAAGGTTGAGGTTTACACTCACTTATATATAATGAAATGTCTACATCTCTAGTATATTTTTAGTCCATGTCGGATCTCCAACATTATTTCTCATAAAAACTATAGGAGAAAAATATTCATCAAAAAGTACTTTTTATGGTAAACAAATCTGAATATTTTTTTAAAAAATATTTAAAATAAATCACTTGCTAAGTCAACACTTTTTCTAAAATTAAAAATAAAGACACCGCTATATAATAGATGTCCAATTTAGGTTCCCATTCTTTGCCATCTTAACTTTAAACACATTAAGTAATTAAAGAATCAGAATCATTAGACGTAGATAGCATATTTTTCTCTCATATTAGCATTGCTTAAAGTTTAAGCTTTAAATATTAAATGTGTGTTTTAGTTTTATTTATTAAAAATATAAATTATCAAATCTTTAAAGAACTGTCCTAATTTATTGATTTTAATGTGTAATTGGGTACGAAACACTGCGTATAGACTAATAATATAAATATTCCTTCAGTATTTCACGTAACCGTGATAAATTACAAAACCGTTTACGAAATAAGAGTAAATTTAAGAAATTGCATTGATCAATATATGCAAAAATATATGAAACTAAATAGTACATTTGTAGTATTATCCTTTTATGTATTAAATACAATCACGCATTAAAGAAAAAAAGAGAGTATAATATAGGTGAATTATTAATAATAAAATCAATAGACAATTCAATTATAGTTTAATAGACAAAACATAGTTCAACAACTTTATTTATTCCATTTTAAAACACTCTTATATATTAAATATTTAAGTTTAAATGAATACAAGATCGAAGATACAAATAAATATTTTCCAAATTTTTTATTAGACATGTTTTATAAATTTTAATTTGTAATTCAAAATTGTTAAAGAATATTTAGTTTATGTTAAATTATCTAATATCCATTTAACGAGTTTTGATGATAACAAACAATATAAGATGTTTTAAAGTCTTTAACCAAGTTATTTCATCTACGGCTTAAACATAAACAATCTAAACGGTTTATTAAGATTAAAATCTATTAAAAGGTTTTATAATATTAAAATTGTTATTTGCTCTCTCAGATTTAAGCTTATTGGACAATCTTTATATTAAAAACAGTAAAATCAAAGTCTATAATTTTAACATGTTAAACAGTTTCACAGATTAACTTGTTAGACGGTTTAACTATACTAAATATGCTAGATGGTCTCACAAATTAACATGTTAGACAATCTTTTTATGTTAGATTTACTAGACTGATGAAAACTATTTACTCTCAAAACCAGAATAGAAGAAGATGAAACCTCATAAAAAAAATTAATGATACTAGAGTCTAGTTTTATGTGTCTCATTAAAAGAGTTTGATACTAGAGTGTTGTCTTAACGTTGATAAAAGGCATTTTAAAAACTCATGATGGAATATATTATAAAAACTAGCTTTTTTCCTTTTCAAACTCTAGCCTCACTCTTATTAAAAACGAAGACAAATAGGTTGAATTTGTTGCCAAAAACCTAACTTTCTTTATAAACTTTTTTTTTCACATGACAAAAGGGACATCTCTCCTTTACACTCATTTTCTTTTCTTAATGACTTCTTTAATTTTATTATTTATTTATTTTGTATAATTTTGTCTTATCCGTAAAAGTTCAATTTGATATTTAATTTTTATGATTGAAGCAATTCAATCTTGTCCGTCATTTGGATAAAGGGTGTCAATTTCATAAATTCTAAATGTTTTGATTTAAAAATAAAAACTATTTTAATCACCACTATATTGAGTTTTAGAAATAATGATTGTAATTAAATAAAAATGGTATTTTACTTTTAATAAAGGTTTTAACATCGACAAACTATAAATTTCTTTTTTAATTCACATTAAAATTTAGGCTAATTTTATTGCCAATATGTATATAGTTTATTCAATTTGATATTTTTATTATTCAAAATATTAATTAAATAGTCCAACTTTTAAATTTGCATTAATTTAGGTTTTTTTTTTATCACAAATATTGTTAATGCAAGTCGCATATAAAAAAAAACATGTCTAACAATTGGTGAGCACTTGCTTGAACAATCTACTAAAAAATATAGTAAAATGAAATGGAAGTTACAACTATTTGAAAATAGAATTAGCATAGTTGTGAAGCCTGATCTGATTTAACTTATCCAAACAGGACTTATTAATTAGATTAGTTCGAGTTGATGATGGAATAAAAAATGTATCTGATTTGCTCAATTGAAAATTTGTCTCTGAGATTACCTGCTCCAGGTTAATTATTTTTAAAATAATACATATTTACTCGTTTATAAAGTTGTGTTAAAAAATATATACAAGTGTCATTACTAATAATTTTATTCTAGATATTAATTCCTTTATTATAATAATATTTTCACATTTGAATGATAGATATAAATCCTAAATCCTAAATCTTAAATGTATTTATACATTTCAAAATATAATTTTAGATCCAGAAATAAATTCCATAATATAATATATTCTGGAATGCACATTTTTTGGGATGTACTTGAAATACATTTCATTATGAATAATCCAAAATACATATATGTAAAGGGTAAAATTGGAAAATTTAATTTTTGTGGTGGTGCATTTATGAGGGTGTGGAATGCAATGGCTGCCAAGATGACATTATCACATAAAAAAAATCACAATAATACCCATTATGAGCCATTCAACTTGTTTCTCCTAGTGACAAAATAATGTGTTGACACCAACCAAATGTTAGAATCTAACTGCAAACAAGATATGAAAAGAATCCTAGGTTTCTTTATTTCTCACCATAGATTTTCGTTTAGAATTTCCTTCACCGAAAAAAAGATCAAAATATTCCTCCCCTTGAAAATCATGTAAATGTTCCTTGGGAAAGACCCTGGAAATGTCACAAAAAGTACAAGATAAACACAGCATATGAGGCATTATGCCAGAGAGGCTGCTCAGTGAAAATGATCATCTTGTAATCCCCTGTGGATGAACACGTATAATTATGTCAAAGAATTGAAGGACTATAATGTTAGGCTTTCAGGGTTTGCAACGATTTTTGAGAATGTCTGAAGGAATGCAGCCAAGTCAGCCCCATAGATTATTCGGTGGTCAGCAGTTACATTTACCTGATAAAGAAAGTTCAGTCTCAGTTACGCCATCAGAAGTTCATCTAAAGAAGATTCAAAACTGAAGACAAAGATTATAGCAAACACAACTTCATGTTCAAATTTTGCAGACCGGCTTTAAGAGTTGATTGACTCGTCCAAGGAGGTCTTTGACACAATAGACCATGATGCTAAGTTTGGTGTTGTTAGTACCAGAAAAAGATATTCAGAACGAAAAGTATTTTAAGCATAGCAAGTTGAATGCACCAAAGAGCTATGTAAGTTAAAAGGACTACCAACCTCTTCTCTATTTGGCACACAAAAATCAAGATACAAGTCACACTGATCTTATTCTAGACATTTATTGTTAGATCCAAGTTCTAGAGACTGTATTTTACTTTGATTGCATGCTTAAACAACTAAGTATAAAATATAACTATATGCGTATCAGATCATGTCAGACGCAAGAGATCCAAAACTAACCCATCACACACAAATTGTATGGTTGGATAGATGCAAACATTGTTTAATATATGTTTCATTTGACAGATGCCAATGATGTGTACATGAGTCGTCTAATAAACTTTTGCTTGAAGAGACGCAAGCAAGTGTAGTTCCATGTGTTCCAAATAATACCCAATGTTAAAGAGTGACTGACGAGTTCTTTACTCTATAAAATTATCTCACAAAAACGAGTTCTTATTTGTATAACTTCTCATTTGAGAGTTTTCCTTGTATCTTAAACAATTTGTTGTAGCGAAGAGTGAAAGTAAGAGAATATTTGAGAAAACCATAATAACTTGGTAAAAAATAATATTGTCATAATTGCTTAACTTATGTGAGCGGGTTAACTACTAGAATAGGTTAACTCATCTTTTGTATTACCTATATGACATCTATGTGTGGATCATCACATCTTTTTGTATGTTATTGATGTAAGAATCCATACAAATGAATGAATTAGCTAAGAGATAGTTAAGGTCTCCAAGACATTTTTTCATATTTTCCATTCTTAAGTAATACTTTGTGTTCTTTATTTGAGGATGAGATAAAGTAACAGCCAGAAGTTACTTTCTGTACTCAGTATAAGCCAGAATTAACATAAAAAATACTTATAATCAGTTTGATTAGTGAAACTTAAAGGTTGTAAAGGAGAACTAGATATAGACAATGTTAGAGAGAATTAATATAAAAAGGAAGTGTTTTTGTGCTTCTGCTATTACACTTTCATATGCATTCTACTATCCTTCACAAGTTATTTGCGAAAACTGTTATACAAACTGTCTACCCTCTACTGTCTTACGAAAAACTTTCAAAGTATTTATAAGCTCTATTCTATTCGACCCCACCCTGTTAAGCTAACATGTTACTTTCATTCAGCACTACGGTAAAGACAAGGAACCTTTTGCGTAGGATTAGATAAACTGCTCTATCTTCTTGTTCAAAGAAATGCTGCTATCATAAATTTCAGAATTTTTAATAAGGTTCATTCAACTATGCATACAAGTAGGGAAAGGATTCAAAGTTTCTTGCAGGCACATATTGGCTACGGCAAACACTATTGTCGATTACTAAGAGAGTATACACAATTAGAGTTACAGACTTTGATGGAAAAAATACCCCAAAATAGCTCTATTTTCCTTATATTCAGTTAAGAGTAAGGGGGTAAAATAAACTAGCTGCCTTTAGAAACCATGATCTGGCTCAAGAAAACAATTTTCCTTGAATTACTAACTTAAAGGCTGAAAAAGAAAAGGTTGAGATGCAGTCATGAATGAGGTCCAGCAAATGATTTAAATATCATACGATGTCATAGAGTTAATCCTTCAGGATAACAGCATGCAAATGCAAATTAAGGTTAGGGTATGCCTTCTGACCAATATAGTTTTTTACCAGAACAAATGTTATGCAAGATTTGTTGCCTTCACATATGATAAGTATTATGCATTCAGGAAAAAATATGACTATTTTTTGCATAAAACCAAAACATTGTTTCTGTGTTCACCTAAGCATAAGTGCCTAATTATAAATTATAGAAACTTGTCGATGTTAACCTAAAAGAAATTTAAAGAAAAAATTATGCTACTCACCAGCATTTTATTTTTTACACTAAAAAAGCCATCGTTTTCTGCCAGAACTGTAGGTTTTGAAGCGCCAACCGCCATGATAGCCCCCCCTAAACATAAATGGAAAAGTTTATCAGAAAAAAAAAAATCAAAGGTCAAGTTGCCACTGATACAGAGTCTCAGTCTATTAAATTAATAGCACAAATTCAAGATTTCACTGGTCACCTGGCCTGGAGGAAGTATGGCATCGAACCTGTCAACTCCTAACATTCCCAAATTTGAAAGTGTGAAAGTTCCTGAAGACATATCAAATATCACAATTAAATCTATAGATTAGAAGATTCCAGTTCCACAGAGAAACAATACTAAAGACAAACTATCAAGAAACCTGAATTGTATTCATGAGGTTGCAATTGCTTGGAACGAGCTTTTTCCACTAGTTCTTACCATTTTTGTGACAAAAGATACAAGTCCAACTGTAACAAAACAAGTAACCAACCAATTAAATTAGGGAACTGACATACAATTCTATATTCAGCGAATATCACTCTGATTCAGGATAATTCTCCAATTCACCAATCACATACCTTATCTACATCCTGAAGAACCAGGGTAATCAAACCACCATTGATTGCCACAGCAACAGCAATGCTAATGTTACTATTATAGGCAAAGTTCTTCCCATCTTTGCAAGAGGCATTCACCACTGGGTGCTGAACCAGTGCCATTGCAGCCGCCTTGGCGAGTATTGCAGTCATTGTCACGCCCTTCGGTTTCACCTGAAAATACATCAACAGCAGCAAAAGCAAAATTTATAAAACTTGAAACTCCATATTCAGTTTCAATAAAATTGCAATTACAGTGCCAATACTATGTTTTTTAAGCCCGAGTATTGCACCTGTAATTGATTGTAATTTCAGTAATCACATCGCAACACCAACAACACCCTCATCATACACAATAACACGACAACCAAATTACAACCAAAAAATTCAATAATCAGTAATTTAAAATCTTAAGACCGAGAAGAACACTTCAGTTAAAATAAACTTCTAAAAGAGCATTTTAAAGGAGAAGAAAATATAAAGAATTAAGACCATAAAACGACTCAAACTTTGTTTTTAAGTTAAAATCAACTAAGGGTTTGTTTGGTTGCACGACCTTAAACATGTATATACCAAAATTTTCTCGTCACAAATATGATCCTTTTCTGTCTGAACATTTTCTGTTATTGAATCAGATCCTATGATCCAAGCAAAATCAACTTGATCGTGGATGCAATTCAGTTATTTTCTCTTTCTTTTACTCAACTAAGACATTGAACTCTGAATTCCTTTTATGAGTATACCATACTTGTAAACAGCCAAATTATACATTCTTACCTCATTTTATCGTGTTTTACTGATTGTCAATAGATTCTGTTTCATGATATCACTAAAGTCTCACGAGTGTTGTATCATACATGCAATCCAGGCAGCTACAAGCTGATTTAACCATGAAAAAAGTTTGATCAAATTATTTTTTCCTTTGAATTAAGAGTTTAGTTCACTTACAAATTTATTGAAAAATTGACACTTAAAAAGCATACCTTCTCATACAGAGCGTCAAGTGCATCAGTGGCCACTGGGTACCCAACACGGAACGTTGGCACAGAGAGACTCTCCTCCATGTTCTTCGCAACCGCAGATTGCATTGTCGTAAAGGCCACAACACTAGACCCAGAATTGGAGCTGAAGCGGCTGCCGGAGCCGCCGGATCCGCCGGAGAAGCAGAAGCATCTTTTGGCGGAGATGAAGTCACTGCCACTGGAGTAACATTTCTCTCCGGCTGTGTAACTCCAGCGGCTTTCTCCACGTCAGCAGGAGTAATCCTCCCATTCGGACCACTCCCCACGGCCTTCCGCGGCGCGTTAGAGACCTCCTTCACCGGCGCCGGAGAAGGTTCGGACGCAGTTGGAGGGCCTTGGCCTCGGCAACTTCGGCCTCGGTTTCGGCGAGGAGGCCGACGGGGGCGGACTGGGCCCTCGGTGACGACAATGGCTGCGGGGATGCCGTCGTAGAATGTCTCGACGTCCATGTCGGCCTTGTCGGACTCAACGACGACGAGGCTGTCGCCTTTGGAGAGGACATCGCCCTCGGAGTTGACCCACAAGACGATTTTACCTTCCGTCATGGTGGAGCTGAGGGCGGGCATGAAGATCTCCCTAATCCTCGATTTCACCGACAGGAGGGGAGGCGGCGGGAAGCGACGGTCGATGAGAAGGGGAGCGTGGTGGGAGGGGAAAAGGGAGAAGGCATTGTGAGGAAATGGAAGGGTTTGAAGGAAAAGAAGGAAGAAAGAGTGTGAATGTCAAAGATTGAAAAGGAGGGAAATAGAGAAAAGGGAAGAACGAAGGCGGAGAAGACGAAGGACAGTTGGTTGACAGTTAGAACAGGTTCACTTTTTTTACTTCGCAAACCACCAACAAATTCTCATTTGTCATCAAATATGAAAAACTGTGTGTATTCACATCACTCTTGTAGATATATTAATCTTGATATTAATTTATATTAATTTTGTTTTTATAAGATATTAGAATAGAAACACTTTATTGTTACATCCAAATAAATAAACATTGACGAATTTTATGAATATTCAACTTGGTAAGAAAAGGGGATTGAAAAACTCAAAAAGAAGATTCTAAAAAAATATTCTTTGAATACTCAAATTACGTATTGAATTTGGATTCTTGTATTCATAATTAAAAAAGTTTTTTTTATTATTACCGAAGAACTTAAATAAAAGATAGAGTATAGCTATGACAGTTATTGTATGGGGTCTACCCAATGCTAAATGTAAAGGCGCATAATAGATAGACATGAAAATTATGAAAATATATAGTCTTTGTGTGAACACTATCTATGGGAAATATATAGTAGTGTAGGGAGATTTCTCTCCAAATTACCATCTAATTATACAAGATCCATTCATCATGATATTCTATAAAATATCGTACAATATTACATATAATAATTGCATATAATTTGATAATTTATTATTTCCTTAATACTCCTCTCAAGTTGGTAGGTGAAGATCATGAACCTCAACTTGTAGCGTCAAAAACTGAAAATTGTTCCTTGTCTAGTGTCTTTGTAAAAATATCTGCGCACATATAAAAGACTTGTGTCGATACATATAAAAGACTGATTATCCCGACTTGTAATTTTTCTCGCACAATGTGGCAGTCTATCTCAATGTGTTTTGTGTGTTCATGAAATACTAGGTTTGCAGCTATATGTAATGCCGCTTGATTGTCACAGAAAAGTTGAGCTGGAAAGTTACATGACACATTTAAATCCTGCAACAGATATCGTAACAAAACTATCTCCAAACAAGTATTGGTCATTGCGCGGTATTCTGCTTCCGATCTTGATATGTTTGTCTGTTTTTTGGAATTCCATGAGATAATAGAAGAACCAAGAAAAATGCAATACCCAGATACTGATCTCCGAGTTGTCTGACAACCTGCCCAGTCTGAATCGCAATAAGCTGTCAATGTCAGATTGTTTTCGAATGGCAATAGCAATCATTGTCCCAGTGATCCTTTGATGTACTTTAGGACGAATTGCGACTTTCCGTGGATCCTGTATATATTGACTTAGGGTCCGAACCGAAAATACTATGTCAGGCCGAGTAACCGTGAGGTATATCAGTCGTCCCACGAGTCGCCTGTATTTGACCGTGAGTTTTAGGTATTGCTCTATTGGAGATTTGTCTGGACAAACACTATGAGTCCTGTATCTTGCAAAATATCAAGCGCATATTTTCTTTGTGACATGTAAATACCAGCTTTGGAACGGGAAAATTCAATCCCTAGAAAATATTTTAAGTCTCCAAGATCTTTAATGCAAAATTGTTGTAATAGACAGTCTTTAACACGCTGAATTTCTGTAAAATCATTTCCTGTCAAGAGAATATCATCCACATAAATCAAAATGACAGTAAATGATGAGTAATTCTGTCTTGTGAATTGAAAGTAGTCTGTCTTGGACGGTTGAAATCCTATAGATTTAATCACGTGAGAAAATGTTGAAAACCATGTCTGGGATGCCTATTTGAGACCATAAAGGGATTTGTTGAATCGACATACAATATTCTCCCCTGTTGATGATGTCCCGGTGACAAGTCCATGTAAATAATTTCATGCAATGTGCCATGTAAGAATGAATTTTGCACATCTAGTTTACTCATCCAGTTGGGTGAGTAAACCAATTTCTGGATACTGCAATGGTGAGGAGACATCTCAAAGTTGTTAATTTTGTTGTTGGTGAAAAATTTTCAGAATAGTCGACACCTTCAATCTTAGTGTACCCTTTGCGACAAGGCACGCCTTATATCTGTCGACGCTGCCATCTGAGTTGTGCTTTATTTTATAGACCCATTTCCATCCGATGGGTTTCTGCCCAGCGAGTAACCGTGTCAAGGTCCATGTTTGATTTAGCTGCAAGGCGAAAAGCTCTTCGTTCATTGCTTTTTGCCAATTTTGATCAAGGATAGCTTGAGCATAAGTGTGAGGTTATTTGGTGGCTGTGATGTTAGCAAGATATGCACTATGTGTAGAAGAAAATCGTGAATTAGAAAGAAAATGATGCGTAGGATACCTGGTTCCATTCGGTCGGTCTTGGGCAGTGGTCGAGACTGGATCTTCGAACAGTAAGGTCGGTTGGAGAAGGTATGGTAATGGGTGCTAGACTTCTTGGTATAGGAGAAAAAGGTTGGTCTACTGAAGGTTCAGGTGTATTATGACGAGTAGGAGAAGAAGGTTGGTTTGATGGAGGTTCAGGTGCATTGTGACGAGTAGGAGAAGAAGGTTGGTTTGATGGAGGTTAAGGTGCATTGTGACGAGTAGGAGAAAAAGGTTGGTTTGATGGAGGTTTAAGTGCATTGTGATGAGTAAGAGAAGAAAGTTGATTGAGTGAATGTTGGACAAGAGTGGGTAAGTCAATGTCAATAGTGGACAAAATACCTTGTAATGGAGGTGAGGATTGTGTTTGGGACTGTTGGCAAAATGGGAAAACACTTTTATGGAAGATGACATCCCGACTTGTAAAAAAAGTGTTTGCATCTATATCAAATAATTTGTATGCTTTTTTTATTGAGAGGATAACCAATGAAGATGCACTGTCGAGCGTGTAGATCAAATTTTTGCTTAGGTGAAACAACAGTTGCATAACATAGACAACCAAAAGTTTTTAAGTGAGAAAGTGAAGGTGGACGATTATATAGCATCTCAAAAGGTGATTTATTTTTTAGTAAAGGTGTTTGCAAGCGATTAATGATATATGTGGCAGTTAAAACACATTCCCCCAAAATTCTAATGGTAAATGAGACTGAAATAGGAGGGCTCGTGTTGTGTTTAAAATGTGTCTATGTTTACGTTCTATTATTCCATTTTGTTGAGGAGTGTACACAAGTGCGTTGACATTCAATACATTTTTTGAGAAAAAAATTACGCATAGAAATAAATTTCAATTCATTGGCAACGCGGATGGTTTTAATAGATGCCTGAAATTGATTTTGTGCAAAAGTAATGAATGATTCTAAGAGATGTTGGGTTTCAGACCTTGTGATTCATAAGAAATAACCAAGTACATCTAGTATAGTATCGACTATAGTGAAAAAAAAAACGTTTTCCAAAATGAGTTGGGGTTTTATGAGAACCCTAAATGTCACAGTGCAATAGATTAAATGGAGAATGAGATTTTATTGTGCTTAAAGGAAAGATAGCCTTGTCGGTTTAGCTTTGGGACAAATACTACGATTATTATGAATGCAAATAAGATTTTTACTGATAGGGATACGTAGTAAGGAAGATGCAAGTTGTAGACACATCAGAGAAAGATGTCCGAGGGCTTGTGCCATAAATCAGGGTCAAGGGTCAGTCGAAATTTGAGATGCGTGGATTTGGTTTGGAAGAGGGGACATAGTATAAGCCTGCGTGTTGTTTACCCGAGACAATCATCCTCCTCGTAGCCAAGTCTTGCAAAACGCAACATGTGGAGTAAAAACGACACAACAATTTAATTTAGTGATCTGATTATCTTACTAACGGACATGAGATTTAAATTAAAAGAAGGAACACAAATAACATCTTTGAGAGTGATATTGTCATTGAATTTAATTGTGCCCGTAGATGAGATAGGCGCAGTTGAGCCTGTGGGTAGATTAACATTTGGAATAAATGATGAAGTGTGTAAAAAATTGTGAATTAGATGCAAAATGATTGGTTGCTCCGCTATCCAAAATCCATGGTTTTGTAAAAGCAGAATTAATAAACGAGTTATGAGCAAGCAAACCTTCAGCGCTAACAAACGTGTCACTTTTACCGTTATTGTTGAGTGAGTAAATAGTCTTTGCTAATTGCTGAATTTGCTCGAAGGTGAAGCCTTGTACAAAGTTTCTATCGGACTCGTTACTGGTGCCTTCTTTGTCATACATGATTTCTTATTTAGCGGATAAAAAAGGAGAGAATAAAATTGTATGTAAGAAAAAAGATGATGTTTTTATTCTCTTGTGTACACTAGTGTAGAGACTTTCTCTTTCCAAATTACAATCTAATCTAATTAGGCAAGAATTCACTCATCATGAGATTATATCATTATTAAATTATTAATTGTATATAATTGAGTACAATATTGCATACAATAATTGCGTATAATTTGATAATTTATTATTTTCTTAATAATCTGAGAATCATAGTATATATGTTTTCTTTCATAAATTAATAATAGTAATTGTAAAATGTGATAATACTCTTGTAACTTGTGAATGTGATAATACTCATGTAATCAGTTGGTTAGTGGAAACTTTTAAGTAATTGTTAAAGGAGATTGAGCATAGCCCAGATTTAGGTGAACCAAGATAAATTTCTTGTGTTGATATCTCATTACTTTTTTTGTTTTAATACTTTTTATTGTTTGATGATCTACTAGGAGGTCTGTTAGATGATCCACTAGACAGTCAATACTCTAATTATGAAAAAAAAATCTAAAACTTCATTCGACCCTTCTTCTAGAGTCAATTGCACCTATAATTTGAACGTCTCTCATCAAATAATATCTGTGAAAGTTTTTAAATATTAATTAAAATACAATTCAACCATTCGTTCTTATTTTTTTTTATTTTTCCTATACTGTTTGACAAAAAGGGTTAAGTTCCCCAAAATATCAATTCATAACGTCACATTATTTCTTTGCAAAATGACACTCATTTAAAACCAAGTAATCAATTATGATCTTATTATTATACAACTGATTCTTTAATCTTGAATTAGATGCAAAATGTAAGTTAGTTGTATCACCAAATTAACCTCGCACTCAGAATACAATAAATCATTAAATTAGTGTTTAAACAACCACTTGGATTGTCTTGTTGAGTGACTCTCTAGTTGTAGATTAGATGAGACAAGAGGTTACTTAGGTCAACTCGAGGTCTAAGAAAACAGAAACAATAATAGATCATAAATTACGCTGAATTTAACTAAGCATATTCCACATAATTACATGGAAGGAAACTCTCAAGTTAGATAAAATATAGATCCATAAGACCTATCATAAAAAAAAACAGTGGAACTATTAATCATATTTAGATATTTTGATATAAAAAGACATATTGAATGTTTCTAGGTAAAGTTCTCTCAGTATTTTTGTTAGAAATTGTTTTTAATAATAAAAAAAACCTTGATTTGGTTTATTTTCATAAATCCTTTCTTTTTATCTACTTCTTACCAAACCACTTTAAATAGAAAATAATAAGATAAGTAGGTATTAATCCCTGAATTATATATCTAAAAGGTATATACAATAAAGAAACTACAAAAGGATGAACAATAAGCAAATATCTTTCAACAAACTTCTTTCATCATGTTATATATTATTTGTATTTGCTTGGCATACCACACAAATAGTATCAGTTATACCCTCTGGCCTCACTCTATTTATACTTCCTTTTCCAATTTAGTGACAGGGACAGGAGAATGAAAAGAAGGAAGAAAAAAAGTGTCCAAAATAGTAACTATACACTGTTCATGTCTCTATTTGATTGACATGAAAGAGTTATTACATGATTCATAATCACTGCATATTTGTGAGTTCAACTGATCTTCTCATGACATATAATCAAAATTTTCAGTTTATGGTAAAAAAAATTAAGAAATCTCAATTTCATGTTAAGTGAACATGAATTGAGATCTTGGAAAATGCAATAAATTCTCAAAAAAGTGTTAGATATGCCTCCAAGGTCTTTCTGCTAGGCTCACACATTCACTGTGTCTGTAACAGTCCACAAGATGATCAATGGTCAATCCTGCAGCTTGCATGAAAGAGTGCACAATCACAGGACCCACAAACCGAAATCCACGTTTCACCAAGTCCTTGCTAAGGACCTCTGCTTTTGGACTCCTCAATGGAACATTTCTGGGGTATTTGTATCTGTTAATTATTGGTTTATGATTTACATAACCCCATATGTAACTACTGAATGATCCACATTCTTTAACAATCTGTCATAAACACCACTAAGTCAGCTACCATGAAGTTGAAAGTATTCAAAATTTGCACTTAGATGATTGAAAGTGTTTGATAAAGTGAAAATTTTAGCTCTCCAATGATTTGGAATTGAAACAGATATAATTTTCTTGAGTGAGGACAGGTTCACAGCCATTTCTTTCTATACAACCATCCTATAACCATTTTTATTAACTTTCTAAAAAATAATTTGATTCATTCAGTTTGAAAAGAACATTTTATTGAAAATGTGTTGTGTTACTTGTGTACTTGCCTTTGTTATGCATTTGGCATTGTCTACAATGCACATGACTCTGCTATCAGCTAAAGAAAGTGCTTTGTTTGATGCAATTTCAACTATTTCCTTTTCCTCCATTTTGGCAACAGTGTTAGCATCAAATCCAGCAAAAACTTCTCTGTGTCAATTTTCAAACATTGTACAGAATTATAATGTTACTTTGATGCATAGAATTATGAATTTGTGAGAGACAATGATACCTAAGAGTTTCCTTTCTTTTCAGAATTTCTGTCCAATTGTAGTCCATGAGCAATCCAGACATTGCAAGCAGCTCAAACAATTTGCTGTTTCATGGTTTACCCAATCATCAGGTCAAGTAAACCACACGTCTTCTTCATTATACTAATATAATTATTAGCATTAAGAAATTTAGAGAGAATCATTGTGAATTAATAATATATTTAATTTTCCGGTTCAAAAGTGTTTAAATGAACTAAAATCTTTAAGTGTCTTTATTTATATATTTATAGTGAGTAACGTATTTATAACTTCGGTTTGTTATTTTTTAATTTAATTAATATTATCTAATATTTAATCCTTAAATTTATATTTTCTTCTATTAATTTCAATCTAGTAAATATCTTTTCATTTTTATTCTTGGCAAAGATTATTTAATCTTTAAAGTTTATATGTTCTTCAATTGATCTCAAGTAATTGATCTCAAGTACCACCAGTGGTTGGAAATCTCACATCGATTATAAATAGGGATATTTCATTGTCTATAAGTTAATGTAAATACTACAAAAAAAAAGAGATTTTAACGGGGGTTTATTTTTACATTATTCAGGGTTAAAACATTTATTAAGTCATTTATCTATGGTCGCAGTTTCTCCCGCTAAACCATCATTGAGGAACGTGTTCCCCTGTGTTTTTTTAAACCTCAGGAAAAGTCTTTCAAGACCTCTGTTAAATACTATGGGGTTTAAAAACCTTTGTAAAATATCATGGGTCTCAAAATCTCCGTTAAATACCATGAGTTTAAGAACCTCCATAAAATACTATGAGTTTCAAAATTTTTGTAAGATGACTTACCGTTTGAAATAACCTTCAACCCTATTTCCCACCACCTCTAATGATCTTCCTGACTTCACTCTTTCACCATATACACACTACTCTCTAGCACAAACTTATTGGTTGCCGACGAGATTCCTAGTAAGGAATCACAATTCAGCCACACTTATGTTTATTATATCTAAGGAGGAAAAACATTAAATAAGGAACTATCTTCTTCTTACTTCAATATTGTTTATTCCATCACCTTACTCTTCCAACTTGAGTCACAAGCTGTTACCTAACTCGACAACAACTAGTGTTTATCATTGTTTTATATATCCTAAATAATTTCATTATCTATCAGATGTGGGTTTCAAAGTCATGTGTGTTCTTAGCTAAAGATTGCAAGAACATATTACGATGAGAAATTAATTTTATTACCATCTCACTTTCACAGTGAATTAATTATTAGATACATTTTAAAATAAAGACCTTAATTTAAAATATTTCAAAATTATGAGAATTAAATATTAACAATTATAACTAAAACTAAAATATGTACATCAAAAGTTAAAACAAAACAAATCAGGTTTTTTTGAAGTATGAGCTCGTAACAAAAAAAAACTAGAAATTATATAAATCAACTACCATCAATCATACAAAATATGCAAATATTGTTGAAATACTTATTATTCAAGATTAATTGTTGAAATACATATTATCCAAGGTTATTTTACTGAGTTTTTAAAATAAATATTTGAAACATTACAAATATCACCACAAGAAAATCATCAAATAGAAATCAATTTTTAGAGACCAAAATAATTAGTTACAATAGTAACTAAATTAGAGACCATTTTAGAAACTAAAAAAAAATTGGTTTCTAAATTAGTTTTTATTATTGTTAAATGTTTCTAAATTGGTATCTAATTAGCAACCAAAGTTTTAACTACCAATTATTTAGATTCTAAATTTGGTAGCAAAAACCTTGGTTTCTAATTAGATACCAATTTAGAAACCATTTAACAATAATAGAAACTAATT
>Ga0123342_1000542_pt1 | contig 60067 bp, 23 predicted proteins | sample Turbeawhitnodule_FD_89960 | JGI IMG/M metagenome (GOLD analysis project Ga0123342, IMG submission 89960) | Root nodule microbial communities of legume samples collected from Mexico - Turtle bean Mexico white nodule | ecosystem: Host-associated > Plants > Roots > Nodule | place: Mexico: Nepantla... | reverse complement strand
TGTATAAAAAAATGATGTGTGTGTTATATATATATATATATATATATATATATATATATATATATATATATATATATATATATATATATATATATATATATTACTTTTTTCCTGCTTGTATATTTTACCTGCACAGTACTTTTGTGTTCAATATGGCTTGTCTATTTTCATCACAAAATTCTTATATGATGGAATTCTGCTTACACGTCTACTTTTCTCTCACCCAAATTTAATATACATGAATTTGACTGCTGAATTATCAGTAAGTGTATGACATAAATAAAGTTTGGTTGAAATGTAGTGTCACTTTGTAAGTGCTGGCAGTGGTTGGTTACCAGTGATAAATGCAGAAAATAACTTAATTTGGTGTCACCTATGCCCTCCCAAGTGAACTGAATACAGACAAATGGCACCTGCCAGTAAATTCATAGCATGTGTCTTTGACTCTTGTGGAAATTGAATGACAAATGAAGCACAATCACTTCATGTTCATAATAAATACTAACAATTACAAGAGAGTTAAGAAACATGTACATGAATAGGAGACAAAACCTAATTTATAGCATGATTATATGCCATGTTTACCTGCACAGCATCATGTCAAGCCACAGAGTCAGGACTTTTTTTAAGATAAGAATATGCCATGTTTTATATAAATATGTGATCATGTTTTGTATAAAACTTGTGATAATGGTTTTTTTGAAGATCACTGACTAGAGATAATGTCAATTCATAGTATCTAAGTGGGTGCAAATCTCATTTAATGAGCTGGTTTTGTAAGGTTGAATTCGGCTTAAAGTCAATTTTTTAAGATGATATGAGAGTCATTAGAAACTTATCCTAACGAGAGTATGTGTTGGACCTAATGTGTCACCCACTATCGGACCACCCATAAACATCTAATCTCACTCGTGAGAGAGTGCAAACCAATTTTGTAAGGTTGAATTAGACTTTAAGATTGTATAAAAGTCATGAGATCTCTAACATTGTTGTCAATGCAATCTTCTATATCATCTAACTACAAAACTTATATTAATTACTGATAGAGGGCACATTTTATAACTTCTGCATTATATTTTGTTTCATTCACTATTTTTCTGCCTAATTTTTAAACAAAAATAATCATGTAGAAATAGTATAAAGAGAGTTTTTTCTTTGTCATTTGCACTAAGAATTGGATGAATTCATTCTCTCAGTATTTCAGTAACCATTGTAAAGAGTCGAATGTGGATGAAAGAAGTGTATTGAATTAGTTTATGATTTACAAGTAGTTCCTCCATAAGTACTTTTAAGAGAAAAAAAAATTATAAACGAATTTTAATTTATGTAAGTTAATTTATAAAAATTATTTTCTATCGGCTCCTAATTATTGAGTGTGTGCTCAAGTCTATATTCAAAATAATAAATTCAGTATTCTCAATCTTATCTTCAAAATTAATTTACAGTTGAGGTAATTTGGACTTTCATGTTAATATTTCTTACAGAACTTGTAACCAAATTTGAAGTGAAATCTATTTTAGGCCATCTTCCACAAAAATAGCTGGAATTTATCAAATTAAAAGCTTTTGATGAAATTAATTATTAAAATAATTAATAAATATAAAATGGAATGAATATATATGGCTTGAAATTAACTTTTGTGTATGAGATAGACACACTATGATGAATTAAATCTCAACTGATTCAAGTTGTTTCTCTTGTTCCAGTTTTACTACCAAATCAACCTTGTAAATAGTAAATATTACTAGATTGATAAAAGTCATGAGTATCCTCAACAAAACACTAAACTAAATACTAGCAAAAGTCAAATACAAGTTTCCTGAATAGGAATTATCAATCATCTTCTAAATCCAAGTCTTTATCATTTTCACTACTATTTTGTCTGTAGAATTCAGTCTTATCTTTCCAAAACACCCCCATGTCTCTCTTGAAAGGGACTTTTTAGATTTGTTACTGCTGCTGTTTGGTCTGCTACAACTGCTCCACTACAGCAATCCCTGTAGCAGGCAGAGGCTGCTCTGGTTACAATAATGAGAATTTATCATGATAATAAACAAGCTTCCAAAAACCAAAGTATTATGCTGAAGGAAAATGTTACTTTGACAACTAAAAATGGAAAAGTATCAGTTTATAACTATGATTTGATCAATACAATTTCATAATTGTTTCATTTCAGCAAAAAATTCTTTTTTTACCAGTTATAATCTGGTGCATGGTTGTTAACATATCAGCACACTATGCAGAATACTAACACTAAATATGTTTTTCGGAAAAGATTAATTTTCATGAGATCATATTTCAGGAAGCAACATAATAGAAGGACTGGAAGAATAATAAAAATACAAACACATACATAAACAGAGGAATCTGACAGCTCCAACATATACAGAAAATTGATAGTTGTATAGCAGTACAACAAGCGAAGAGAGTAATGAAGCAAAACACGAGCTGTTTCCATCTTCACCTTGAATAGTATTACAAGATTTTGGAAGTAAGAGAAGAACACCATTGAACCTATTAAATATTACCATTGCATGCCTTCAAGCCTTCATTTCTTGCTTGATCCATTTTGATCTTTTGTCTGTAGCGGCTCACTATCTTCTTATCTAATTCATAGTAGTCTTTCAATTTACTCAAGCGCTTTAAATCGAGGTCGATAAAATACACCTAATAGGGATCAAATTGCAAACGAACTAAGATATTCAATGTATACAATTACAGCTAAAGCTCATTTTTGTAGACAAAGAATAGTAACTTAAATACTAGCAACCTATGGATAAAGGAGACGATAATTAAGAACAATCATTCAAATTATGATATTCATGATGACAACTTTTACATGTTGCTATTGTTTTTTCTTTAACAAAGAATAACTGCAATGAGTACAAGATATTAACTGCTATTTTCTCAAGTAATGCAAATCAAGTACATAAAAATAGACCACAAATCATGTACAATTCTTTTCACCAAGCCCATTAATGATCAAGGTGAAATTTACTATTTTCACCAAAAGAATTCTGAGTCATAGTTAGCAGTATATGTTTATATACACCTACAGGCCAGCAGCTTTTGAGAAGCCTCGTTATCCCCAAGCAAGGCCTTAAATCAAAGGCCTATCTTAAAATGAACCGAATGGATTCATGCAAGCATAATAATACACCCAAAATTCCAACAAATAATAATAATGAAAGATTTCTGCCTACCTTAAAATGAAAGGCCTGCTTAGTTGACTCAAGATATACATTATTGTACACCGATCCAGAATCCTCCTCATTCCTTGGTCTAAAACACAACATCAAACTGCAGTCTTTTGCAGTTGCTGCTATCAGGTAGTCCTTTACTATTCTTAAGCTTTCATCAAATGAAGCTGAATGCAAAGAGGCATATGTTTTTGCCTGTTCTTCACTCAATTCCTTACACACCACGCACTGTTCAGAAGTAATGTTATAATATGCATGAATGACTCCTTCTATGTCAATGCTATCAAGCTTCTGAACCTCCAGGAGCTTATCAAGAACTCCTGACTTTTGCAAAGCCTCAGTAACAAGAGTAAATAAGTTCTCTGTGCGCAGAACATCATCAACTTGAATGAATGACTTAAGCTCATCTTCAAACTCTTTAGCAATACAGATATCTGTATTTTTTGCAACACCTCCTAGGCCTCCAAGTATGAGAGAGCCATTCAAAAATACACGGAAATTGTTTTGAGGAGTTGTAAGGAGACCTTTAATAGCTTTCTTAATTCTTTCCTTGGATCCAGAGAACAGATCAAGTGGATTGTACTCACTTAGCCGTGATATCTGCAGACATATTCAAAGAATTTCTAGTTCAGATTTAATGCTAAAAAAAATTGACATAGGCAGTCATAACATCAATCAAAAAGACAGAATTAAAAGCTGAACCAGGAACTTATGAAAACAAGAAGTATGAACCATGCATCCACTGGATAAATACAAAATGTAAAATTATGTGGGATGTACCTCTCCTTGAAGAAATTTCAGTGTTTGGTGCATTTCAAATCGAGTTATTCTCCTTTTGATAGCATTTCCTTCAGATATGAATTTTGAAAGTGGAAGAAATCCACATTTGGGCTACTTTTCGAGGTAGAATATAAGTTATTGTTACAAATAAGCAAAAGAGAAAGACTGAGAGGAAAGGAATGAAGGTGAGATGAAGATATTCAATTTAAACTAAGGTATTATTTAAGGAGAGAAAAATGTGGAGACTATACCTTTATCTCAACAGATAAGCAGGGGCTAGGTCTTGGACTACCTGAAATGAAACAAGAAGCTTAATACAAAACTTTCAAACATCGGTCAAGTTTATGTACTAACTTCTCACATTTGAAATTGATGATATTTGTTAGAAATCTCAAATTGACTAGAGACATGACTAAATTGTAGTATATAAGTGATTGCAAACTTTATCTTATAAGCAGTTGAGTTAAATTTAAAGTTTGTGAGATTGAATTAAGCTTAAAATCTACTTTTTAAAAATATCTCAGCTAGGTATGATATAGTGCTACTACATATTAGATATTTCATTTAAAAGGAAAAACAGAAAAATGTCAACAGGTTGAAACAAGATCACATATCATTACCATGAGCAAAAAGTGAATGATCGGACATGAGAAGGCCAAAATCGCAATGTGTATCCACCCGGGCAGCATCAACTCGCCACACGGGACGTTGACCAGTAATATTCTTCTCAACCAACTCAAGGAATTCCCTGGTCACTAGGATGTGCATCTAACAAATACCAAAGAGTCATAGGTCAAGGATCACAAACACAATCTCCAACTTTCTCACTCAACATCTTAACCACTTCATTCCAGAAATGACATCAATTCAATAAACCCATTTTCATCTTTAGCAAAATTGATCAGAATGGAGACTAGCTATAACTACCTTAAAATGGTGCGTAAAGGTAATTTTCCCATGCCTGATTTGGAAACCCTAGGGTAGAAAACATGATAATGATGAAAATTGATTTGTTTCCATGATTTGTGATAATTATTAGCTTTCCTAGTTTCTGTAATTAGAACAATGGTTCACACTTTTCTAGTTACCGCTGGGATTTAGACCTAAGTCAATCTCAAAAGCTAGTTCACTAAATCCCCAATGCAAGTTCAATAAGTGAAAATTGTCTATTTATAAATACTAATTAATGTTGTCACATACTAGTCAAGGAATGATCTCCAACACATGATGATAACAATTACCACTTTCTGTCAATAAAACAACTTTCATTTATGGGTTTCTGACAAAAATCTAGAAGAGAGACAATGCAACAGTCACTGGCCTATATACATACATACCCCAGCATCAACATAGTTGGAACCAAGTAAGGGCTTCATAACATGCTCCACATATACTTGACCAACAATTTCCTTGTCAGAAGAGGAAATAAGTTGATCCACATCTTTCCAGAGGACACGTTCTAGAGGAGTCAAAGCCATGCTATTCCTCACACTCACACCCTTTGACTCCAATCCATTCTTCGGAGCCTTACGTAAGCGGATCACTTTCCCAATCTACACAGACAAAATGCACATTAAAATTTGTTTGGGGTTCATCCAAGCAAACAATTAAGAGAAAGAAAGAAAGAAAAAACACACAAAAGAAGGAGAGGATCCAGCGTAAGCGAGCACAAGATTAACAGCTCCTTCTCCTCTGTAAACCCAATGAGCTGCATCCTCCTCTTTCAAAGTGAGTGCCATCTGTTTCACATGCAAATCTTGTCAAGCATTTCATCAAACACTAAGACCACAATCCAAAGAAGAAAGAGTACCTTATTCTTCCAAAGGGAGAAAAATGGAATGCAGCCACTACTCCCAAGTTCTAACCACAGAAACAAAACCAAATTGACAGAAAAGGATGCTAAATTATGTTGTCTTTGATTCTGTTCCAATTGAAAAATGGTAATGTTCTTAGTTTATGTTCTAAACAGTAAGAAAGGGAATAATAGTAACAACTTTTGAATGGAATCATATGCTGTCTCTCTGCCACAGCTTTACGTGTCAATCCTCACAAACAAATTATTACGTGTTACTCAATATCATTAATCTTTCAACCAATCACTACTTTACACGTATTTTAACTTTTTAATCAATCAGAAAATTAATAATATTTAACCAAAAATTACGGAGAATCATAATACACTGTTACTAGTGCGAGCTCTTACTCTCGTTTTAAATGATATGACATATGTATTCGACTACGATATTATCGATGATATTATTGTAGAATATAGTAAAATGTTAAGTTAAAAAAATATTTATTAGATTTTTAATAATTTTAAAGACACTTTTAACATAATTTTAAAAATAGAAATACATTAATTTTCTAAAAACTCAAATTTATTGTATAAATTTTTATTATGATTATAAAAATAAGGAATAAATCATTTTGAACCAGTCATGAAAAACATCTTTCTTCTAACAAAAATTGAAACATACTTGTGTATATAAATCTTATTGTCAATTTATATTATTTATAATTATATAATATATAAATTTGTGTCTTTTTATCCTACATTTTAGAGATTATACATCTTTTTATGTGTAGTGTTTGTGCTACGTAGATTATCATTGACACTAATTTTATCTTAGTGTACATTTACTATACTCAATTTTGAGAAAAATAAAATAAAATATCGTGCAAATATAAATAAAAAATATTAAATGGATATTACATTATAAAATTATTTATGAAAAGGACAATTTTATCGAAAGAGAAAATTTTTACTGAAAAATAATAGGAAGACATGTTAAAATATTTTTACACACCATGTAAAAAGACTTTCCTCGTTAAAGATAACACGGAAACACATTTAAGGTGTATAATAAATTGAGACAATAAGTATACGAATTAATTGGGATATACTTTTTTCAGTTTAATTAGTAATTTTTATATGTAATTGTGTTAAACATTTATCTTTGTTCGGATTGAGTAAATATTTATAGATTTTTTTTTGTAAATTTAAATTATTTTATGTATAGGTAAAAATACAAAATTAGAAAATTGATAGAGTTTCTACAAATTTATATCACTTAAATTTGAAAAGGTCTTATAGCTTAATTTGTTTTTATAAAATGATTCATGTAGTATAAACCTTTTTATGAGAAATGAATACTAAAAAGCAATCTTAATATGTCTTCTGCAACAAAATAAATATAAATATATATATATATATATATATATATAATAATGAAAATGAAACACAAATTTGAGTGGGTGTTTCTCATTTCTTTATTGAATAATATGATTTTTCTTTTAATTTTTTTGACAGTTTAATTTAAGCATTCAAATTTTTTATAATTCAAATTTAAGGATTAAATAGAAAATATGTGATATTTTAGAATATTAATTAGGAAATTTGTAATTTTTTTTATTGATATTAAAAAAAACAAATTAGTTATATAATATAATCAATTATTAAAATAATTTTAACTAGAATTTAATAAGAATGAGAATAAATAAAAATTAAAATAATTAATTATAAAGTAACTATTTTATTAAATTAAAAATAATATTGCAAAGTTATTTAAAAATATTATTTAAATAATTAATTATAAATAGTGTATAATATAATAAAATTAATTGATTAAATTTAACAAAATTCATAAAATTTATTGCTAAATATTAAAATGATTTATTCCATTAAGTTTCAAATTTAATTTTTTAATTAATTTATTACTAGTTTTATATTTAATTGTATTGTATTATTAACAACAAGACTTTAAGTCTAACTCAATTTTATAAAATCGATTTATAAGGTGAGGTTTGTATCACATATATACTATGAAGTGCTCTAATTTTCACGCCGAGACTGCCAACTCGTGTGTGAGACTACATATTATGGACGGTCCGATAACAGTCTAATAGCAAATAGTCTGATAAGTCCAAGAAACACTCACTATGATAAGCTTGAAATGACTTTGATACCATATTAGAAAATAGATTATAAGTCTAAATGAACCTCATAAAATCGAATTATAAAATGAGGTTTGTACCCACGTATATACTATGAAACATCATAATCTTTTATCGATGTGAGATTTTCAACACATATGTAACTTTATTTTATATATATATATATATATATATATATATATATATATATATAAAAAGTGGTTTCTTATCTAGTGGAATGAACACACACCACTAATTAGAAATACAAATTTTTGATAAGTAGTTTATAGATGAATATGAACATGTACCAAATGGAGTGGACTTTTTAGAGAGTATAATTTGGTGAATGTTGTGCTTTTGGGCATGACCACTCTTTTTTTAGTGTAGATGACAAAATGTCACGTTTTCCTTTTGTTTTTTGTGTTATTAATTGCCAAAAACCTGATATCGTTTGTTTCCATCAAGTACAAGAACAAGGATGTTCAAACGTGAAACACACGCTTATTTCAAATTTCAACTATTTGCAGAATAAACCATTGGTTTCATTCCTCAATTATTGCAACACCTTTTAAATTATTCTTAAGGATTTTTCAAATTAGAGATCACAATGAATATAACTACTATATTATAATGTTGTTTTATCCCAAAAACAAAATCAATTAACATTTTTTTATTTATTTATTACCCGTTTTTGTTGGAAATAAAAGATAATTTTTTTAGGGAAATTAAATTATACCATTTTTCAATAGTATAATTTGATTCAATAGGAAAGTGAGAAATTAATACAATTATTATAGTGAAATGAAATGTATTTTTTTTTCAATTTAGGTTATATTATTATTTTCAAAATATTTATTTTAAACAAAAAATATATATTTTAAAAGCAAAAGTCATTTTTGTTAGTTCCAAGTCATAAATAAGGTTGTTTTTTTCATAAATTTTTAAGTATCTAGAAGCATAAATCACAGTCATAGAAAATTGTGATGGTAATTTTATTTGAGAATGCCTATGTGTAAAGTGCAAGTGTGATTGAGAAATATTGTATTATGTAGATTATGTATTGAATGAAACATGTTATGGTTGTAAATAATAATTGTATTGATATGATTGTGATGTTACACATGTTATGTTAGGTAAGTAGTAATCAGGAGAGGTATATATTATAGAGTTGTTCATGCATTATGTGAATATTTATTATATATTGAGGTTTTAATGATATATTCAACCATATATATAAACATAATGAGAGTTGATGAATATATCATCAAGTTAATAATTAGTAATTGATATTTCATGAAATTATATATAAAAAATTATTATGTTGTTACGAATTTTTGAATAACTATTCATTAGTGTTATAAAAGGGTCTTGAGACATCGTAGTCTTGTTAGAGTGGAGTTACTCTCACTTTATTGTGATCTTTAAACATTTGAAAGTTACAATACCAAAAAATTGACTCAGAGACAAGTTCCAAGATCTGATCCAGAGACAAGTTCCAAGATCTGACCGAGAGTTGTTGACGAGAACAAAAACAATTAAACATTGTATATTTATTGTTGATGAGATGATAATATTTGATAGATTATACCTAATTATACATATATTAAATATATTAATGTTGTTAGTTATATGTTTAATTAATTAACTCACCTTACTCTTTTTTTTTTGAGCCTGCTTAGTATATAATTTTGAGTGAAGTAGGTGGTGAGCTTGTAGAGTTTTAGTCGTACTCTTTTATTTTTATTATCTTTATTCTAATTGTATATAGCTGAGAAAAAAAATCTAATTATTTGAGTTATAAACACATACTAAATAGGTAACAGATAATAATATTAATTTGTATGTTTTAGGAGACGTAAAACTAGAAATCCTAGCATGCTTTGAAAAAAAGGAGAGTTTTGATTTTAATAAAATTTATATTGAAATATAATTAAATAGAATACAATTTTTAGTTAATTATTATCATTTTTCTTACGTTTTAAACCATATAAAGTTTGAACGGTTGGAATATGTATTTTTAATTAAAATAAGTAAATTTTAGTTGTAAATATTTACTCCTAAATAAAGTAAAAGCTTTTTATACGTGGTTCCTAAAAAATCACAAAAGTTTGTTTCATTTAGAACCACAGTTATATATATTTTTAGAATTTGAGAGATAAAATAAAATAAATAAAATCACATGTAAAAAATAAAATAAAATCAAAGTTACTATTTTGTCGAATATATATATAAGTTAAAAAACATTTTTATTAAAAGTTAAACAATAATTTTAACAATCTTAACTTAAATGTTGTGTTGAGTTTAGAATTATTAAATTTATGGGCTCCAGAACTACCTAATTATTAAATAGAAATTAATTTTAAAAATTAATATAATTAGGGAATATATTAATTAGATTAGATATTAATTTAAAAAATAAAAAATTATTAATATTTAAATTAGTTTTTATTATTAATAAATAATTTTTAAATTGATATCTAATTAGCTAAAATTTTGATAGCTAATTAGGTATCTACTATTTATTGATAATATAAACTAATTTAGGTACTAATAGTTTTCTAATATCTAAAATAGTGTATAATTTAGTTAATATAGTGACTAATTATTATTTTTTCTCTAAAATTAATTTTTATTTAATGATTTTCTTATAATGATGATTATAAAAATTTAAAATCACTAAGAAAAACCATTAAATAGAAATAGACAAAAAAGAATTGGTTGTTATATTGACTAAAGTAGGTAGATATTATAACAAATGATTGATATCTAAATTAGTTTTTACTATTCATAAATATTTTTTAAAAATATATTTAATTGACTACCAAAGTTTTAACTACCAATTATCAAAGTTTCTAAAATAATAAATGTAATAATTAATTATTTTATGTCTCTAGATTTTTATTTAATAACTTTTTTTTATAATGAATCATTAAAATCAATTAAAGTTAGAAATATAAAAGTGAACCAAAATATTAATATTAAGAAACGAGTTAGGTATGATATATAGAAAGCGTGATACTTGAACAACCCCTATTATATATCATTTATTGAATGTGATATTAGGGTATAACAAAAAAAAGTTGTCATCTCTCTCTTTTTGTGGTTCTTATTCTTTTCTTGGTAAAGTTTTTGATGACCCTCTCTTATTTATACACATACCTCTTTCTTTCTCTTATCACACACACACTTTCCTCATAAAAAGGAAGCATTATTCATCTTCAACTCCAACACACTATTCATACACATTGTCACCATGCAAACAGCCACAAGGAAAGAAATGGAAACCTTGGAACTTCTTCACATGAACAGAGGAGTAGGCGAAACCAGCTATGCCATGAACTCTTCCGTTCAGGTTAATTCATTTCCTCTGCTACAGTATATTGTATAAGGGTTGGATCATCTTTAAAGTGGTTCATATTTATTTATTCTTTCTTACTGATAAAAAAAACTAACAATTTGTTTTTTATCAGAAACTTCTCTTCTTTTCAAACTCATCGTACCTTAATTTCACGATGTTGTTTGTAGTGAAAAAACTAACAATCTGTTTTCTATCACAAACTTCTCATCTTTTCAAACTCATCGTACCTTAATTTCACGATTTTGTTTGTGGTGAAAAAACTACTGATAAAAAAAACTAACAATCTGTTTTCTATCACAAACTTCTCATTTTTTCAAACTCATCGTACCTTATATTGTTTGTGGTGAAAAAACTATCTATGATTATTAATTTTTGTTAAGAACTGAACTTTAAGTTTAACTCAATCTCATAAAACCAGTTTATAAAGTGAAGTTTGCACTACTTATATAGAATGAAATATCTTAATCGGTTAACCATATATAGTTCCTTTAATTCATCGTTATTCCTTTCTTAATTTTTGAGAGTTTTCCCTTTGTAGAATACGATTATCTCCTGTGGAGAGGCTTCAAGGAAGAAAGCCATTGTGAAGATTCTGTGCACGGGCTGGCCTGAGAAGATGGGCATTGTTGACATGGGTTGTTCCTCCGGGCCAAATGCCTTGAGGGTGATTTCTGAGATCGTGGACAGCGTCTACACCACCACGCGGCTGCTGGAGCGGCCGCCGCCGGAGCTGGTGGTGCACTTGAACGACCTCTTTGCCAATGACTTCAACAACCTGTTTTCGTCATTGCCATCTTTCTACAGAAAACAAAGGAAAGAAAAGGGAAGTGGGTTTGGATCGTGCTTTGTTTCAGCTGTTCCTGGCACCTTCTATGGAAGGCTTTTCCCTACCAAGACCCTACACTTTGTGCACTCTTCTTCTAGCCTCCACTGGCTTTCACAGGTATATCTATCACTGCTTAAATAAAAATTATTAGGTTCTATATTAACTAAATTAGATATTATTTTACGGATTAAAAATTATTAATTTTTAAATTTATTTTTATTATTAATAAATAATTTATTGGTATCAAATTATTTATCTGAATTTTAACTATTAATTATTTAGATTTTAAAATTGGTATCTAAAATTTTGATATCTAAGTAGATATCAATTTAAAAATTATTTATTAATAATAAAAATTAATTTAAATACCAATAACTTTTTTAGTCTCTATAGAATATTATAAATATAATACTTAATTATTTTTTATTTTTAAAATTAATTTTTATTTAATATTTTTCTTATAAAGAACCACATATAACATATGATTAAGTTTATATTATAATAGTTATCTATTAAACTAAAGCATCAATGTCATCAAAGATAAACTTTCTCTTTTAAGAGATAATCAATAAAAGACACACAAATTCCTTTTCAAGATAAGAGACATTTCACTTTATTAATTTTTTTGAAACTCTTTGATACCACTTTTTAAAAATGAAAAAAAAAATTAATTTGACAACGGTAATATAAAATAATTTAATACGTACAATTTTTAAATGGTTGTATTTCAATAAAAAATTATTTTTATTTTATAATTTATTACGACATATCCGAACTCTTTAAAAATACATTATTTTATAGTTAATTTTGTAAACGTAAAATGATTTAAAATGGTCAATATCACTGTCCTTTTGAAAAAAAGGAATACCGAATTAACTCTTTAAATAAAAATAAATAGAACGCTAATTAATATAAAGAGTATATTTTAAATTAATTAAAAATTGTTTATATATAAAAGTGATAATCTACTTGGCATAATATTTTTTAATTGAATTAAATAATAAAGAAAAAATTAAACTATCCATTGATTGACTTATGAAAATTCTCTTATATTATTCTTAAGGGTCCCTGGTTCAAATTTGTGTGGACAAAATGTCTGTTGTAAAAGTTGTAAAGGACAAAGAGATGAGGTTTTAAATTTAACTATATCCATGAAAAATTAATAAATTAAGGAACATATAGTACAAAAAAAAAAAAATGAATGTGAAAATTAAATACTTTTTTTGATGTGATTAGAAAGAAGAAACGACATGTTTGGACACATGTTACTAAACAGTTAATTTTAAATTAAAATTAATTAAATAAAATCAATTTATAATTTTTTTTACTTATTTATATATTTAAGAAAATCATTAAAAAAATTAATTTAAAAAATAAAAATAATTAATCACTATATTAATTAAATTATATATTATTTTAAAGATTAAAAAATTTATTCATAAAAATTATAAATTATTTTCTAAATTGATATGTAATTAGTTACTAAAATTTTAACTACTAATTACTTTAGATTTTAAAGTTGGTAGCTAAAATCTCAGTATCTAATTAAATACCACTTTAGAAACTAGTTTATAAATTTTATTAATAATAAAAATTAATTTAGATATTAAGAATTATTTTAGTCTTTATAATAATATCTAATTTAATTTATTTTTTTATAAAAATACTTTAATGTTAGACATTACTATGCAAGACATCTCAGCTACGCTGACACCTCGAATACCAACAGTCATCTGTCATCACATAAAAAAATAAAAAATATTATTAAAAAAGAAAAATATTGGAAGATTATACCAAAACATACGTTAACAAAAACTATATATAGATAAACTATACATATTAATACAGAATTCTAAAAACAGATTACATGAAAGCTTATTATACCAATAAAATTATTCTTTATAAATAAATCTTAAATTAATTAAATTGTTGTACTAATTATATTTTATCACTAAAATTAATTTTTATTTAATAATTTTTTTCAATAATGAAAAATATTTTAATCTTTAATCTAAAATTAGTGTTGTTGATATGCAAGGTTCCTTGTGGATTGGAGGATGAGAGTGGAAGAGCATTGAACAAGGGAAAGATCTACATATCAAAGAGCAGTCCTGAGTGCGTTCTGGAAGCTTATTCTCAGCAATTCAAGAACGATTTCTCACTGTTTTTGGCTTCTCGATCCCATGAAATGGTAACTGGAGGACGCATGGTCCTCTCCTTCATGGGCAGAACCACCATCGACCCAACCTCCGACCACAGTTGCTACCAGTGGGAGCTCCTAGCTCGCTCCCTTATGGCCATGGTTTCTCAGGTACGTCAAAACCAAACTTTTTTCACAGAAAACCAGAGAAGAAGAACTGATGAGAAAAGGGTTGTTGCAGGGTGTTCTGGAAGAGGAAAAGGTTGACTCTTTCAATGCTCCGTACTATGCTCCATGCATGGAGGAAGTGAAGAGGGAGATAGAGAAGGAAGGGTCATTCATGGTGGAAGAACACGAGGCTTATGAGATAGAGTGGGATGGAGGAATGGAATTGCAGAGTAATTGTGGTGTGTCAGTGTCGAAAGGAGAAAGAGTTTCGAGGACCCTTAGGGCTGTTCTTGAGTCCATGTTGGAATCTCATTTTGGGTCTCACATTATGGATGAACTTTTTCGAAGGTTTGGGGAACTTGTGGAGGACCATCTCTCCAACACCGACACCAAGTACATCAATTTGGTGATTTCTCTTGTCAAGCAACAAGGTTGAACCTTTCTACCATGTACATCAAATGTCGTGTGTGTTGGATCTACCAACTTTTAATTTCAAATAGGTGTGAATGTGAATGAAAAGAAGGTTTTTTGGCCACGTTTTCTTTTGTCTTCACACTAAAGTCCATTTGCTTTGTAAAATATTAATTTTTCACTATTTGTGATTGATGTACATTAAGATTAAGAGAAGTGAGTTTTAAACCTAATTCAATCTCGTCAAACTGACTTATAAAATGAGTTTTACATACATCCAATTATATACTATCCAACACACTTTTCTTACGCTTAGGCTACAACTTGTGTGTGAGACTATATATTATAGATGGTCTAATAAGGGACCGATGGCGGGTGGTGTGATAAGCCCAACAAGCAATCGTCGCACTCCTCTCACATCGAGTCTACCAACTTGTGCGTGTGACTATATTTATAGATAGTCTTAATGTTAGGCTTATTTGGGGATCTGTCTAGTAAGGAAGGTTAAAGATTGTGTTTATATATAAGGGTTGAATCACCCCTCAAGTGGTTCATATTTATTTATTGTTTATTGCCAATAAAAAAAAATGGATAGTCCGATAAGGATCTGATAAATCCAACAAAAAATCGATAAAATAGGTTCGAAATGACTCTGATACTATATTAAAAAGTGAATTTTAAACGTAACTCAACTTTATACGATCACTAACTTATAAGGTGAGATTTGCATTCATTTATATACTATGAAATGTCTTAATCTCTAATCGATATGACACTACAAGAAAATCATGAAATATAAACTAATTTAAAAAACATTTAATAATAATAGAAACTAATTTAGAAAAAAAATTATTTAGTTTCTAAATTTGTCCCAAATTTAGTCAAAACAACTAATTATTGTTTTTTATTTGATGGTGTAAGATCTTTAACCATGTGATTAAAATTGTATCAAATTAATACGCTATTTTATATTGATGTCATAAAAATCATGTTAATATCGTGTCAATGTCATATTAACACGATCTTTTCAAATTTAATTTTTTTTCGAAAGAAATCCCTGATAAGAAACGGGAAAAAAAAGTTGAATGATGATAAAAAAAAAAAACAGAAAAGAAAAGCATGCAACACAGTGCAACGAAAAGAAGACAATTATTGAAGAATGTGTTTATGTTTTTGAGTACGATTGGTTTCTGACCATGTATATTTCTACATTCCTTTACAACCACTTAAACCCATCCTATTATCTAACAACCAATTTTATTTATTTTATATTCACTAATTTCATTTACATTTTAATTAATTAACTTAATTTTAAAGTGGGTTCTAAACTACGACACAAAACTCTTCTTCACGTACGTTTACCTTACAACTACATATTACATTAATATGATAATAATAATAATAAATAAAAATAAAATATTATAATAAAATAATAATTTGTAAAGTTATATGGTGGTTGTAGGAAAAGAAAAATATGTGAAATAGACTATTGACTTTTTTGGTTTGTGTCCTAGTCATGACAACGTTGTACTATATTATTTATTATTAGTTTTTTCTTCACTAAAATATTATTTATCAGAATTTAGATTAAAAAAAAATGAGTGGATGGTATTGAATTTCATGAGAGAAGACAACTATTTTCTACGTAATAACTTTACACAAAATATTGTAACATTCTAAAAAAAAATACATGCCACAAGTGTTCCATGTTACCTAGATCCAAACATAAGAACATTTAAGCTGAAACAATTTTCTCATATATATGTGGCTGCTTAATTGCTATGATTGTATCAAATATGGTTTTGTCCTTTTGTTTGATTTTACAACAGAATAAGTTAATATATATATATATGTAGGTGCTTAATTGCAATTATCATTTTGTCCTTTTGTTCGGTTCTACAACAAAATAAGTTAATTGTCAGATAAAATTCAATCTAATTATCTTTTGAGTTGATCTAAACCCTAAACCTTATATTTTATAGTACTCATTTATTAGATTTTAGACTTAATTATGTTTTTACTTTTTATACCTTACATTTATTACATATTTAAGCCTATTTAATTATTGATTTATTTTTATTTAATTTTTTTTCTTATTTATAGTTAATCTTTCAGTCTATAGAGTGCACTAAATAAAGAAATATAAACTTAATACTTTTATTTTAAGAGAAAAAAGGGAACGAACTAAAATCACTTCACTCTTTTTTAAAATTATTATTATATTTACCTATTTAAAAATAATATTGTTAAAGAATAAAAGGACAAAATAATATTTGATACAACATTGCAATCAAGCACCCATATACATATATATATATATATATATATATATATATATGTGTGACGAAATTGTTTCAACTTAATTGCAAATGATTGTATCAAATATGGTTTTCTTCTTTTATATATATAAAATAAAATAAAAATTCCATGAACAACAAATGATATTAACAGTGAAAAAAAATAAATTTGTCTGAATTAGTTTGTTTCTTTTTAACATACGTTTCTCACTCACTCGTACACTTTCTCCTCTTATTTGGTTTAAAACACATTTTTAATACTTTCATTAAAAAACATCTTTGTACGAACTACATAATTTCCATTTCCACTAATTTTTGTTCCTAAACTTTTTGAGCCGTCGTATTCAATTGTACGTCAAACCCACATGTCAAATAATTTTATTTTCTCACACTCATCATTTCCAGCACTCATTTTCAACTTTAGTAAATGTTTTCAGACCACCAATTAAGTTATTAAATAGAAATGAAAAAAACCTAAAATTGTACATCAATGTATTTTAGTACATTCATTATTACATCTTGTCTTCCAATTATGTCAAATTAATGTCTATGATAAATTGAATTAATTTGACCTTATTTAATAGAATTAGGGTTAAATATATATTTTAAATTAATTTATGTTCTTAGTTAAAACATTACACCTCCTATTAAAAAATTATTAAAATATGTCTGATCTTTGTCAGTATTATTTTTCACGTAACAAACCAACTTTCAACTTTCAGCATAAACTCTATTATAATATTATATATTCATGTCACTTATAAGTTAGCATAAAATATTTTTACATTCTAATCTACACTTATAAAAAGTTGTTTGTGATGAAAAAGATATTAACATGAACTTATTTCAACTACTACGAGTATTAAAAAGTGTAAAGTTTAAATTAAGAATAAAAACAATATTTCATAACCAATCGCATAAAAGTACGTGAAAATTACTAAATATCCTTTAATTAGTTTTTTTTTTTTACTTTTCATTATTAATATCAATTTTTTATAAAGAACATTTCTTTGAAAAAACATTTTTAAATTGAGATTAATTATATATTATTATTGAAAAATAGTTATTTATACTTATATTTGTGAGTATTATGCTGAGATTTGAATTCCAATATCTTTAAAAATAAAAATAAATATTTTTTTAAGATATTGATTGCACAAAATAAATATTTTATTTTCAATACATATGATTCAAAACTTTATCGTGTGTTTGTTAAAAAATGATGAAAATGCGAGGAACGAATAAAATGACACGAAAATCAAGATAATATTTTTGTTTCTCTTATATGAAGAAAGTTTCAGTTTGGGTCAGAGTAAATTATCTTCAAATACAATATATTTGAATTTAATATTTTAATTTAAATACAAATATAAAATGCATAATTAAAATAAAATACTAAATAATTAATAAAACAAATTTAATATTTTATTCAAATATATTTTATATTAAAATAATTAAATAATAAAAATAAAAAACAGTTTACTTATTTTAAATTTGATATTAACTTAAATTTCCATTTTCAATAATTTTGTTTACAATAATTTATTTAAAAAAATTATTTTTATAGATTATTCTCTAAATATATTAATATACATCCAAATTTATTTTAACAAATCAATCAAATTTACTATAAACTTTCTCTTTATTTTCCTTCAATTCAATTTTTTTTTTCAAAACTACAAATTTTCTGTTCAAAGTATAACTTTGAATAATAGATAAAAAAAATGTAAAAACGATATTATTTTATCTTAATAACATAATCGATTATGAAAAATAAAAGCATAATCGAAAATTTAAACTATATGAACTATAAATATCATTACTTTTTTATTAATATACATTCTACATTATAATAAAATAAAGTAAATAATTAATATTCTATTAATATGCATTTTTTATTATAAAAATAAATATTTAAAATAAAAATTAAACTAACAAATAAAATAAAATAACTAATTTAATATAGTATTAATAGATATGTTCTATATTTTACTAAAACATGTAATTCAAAATATTAAAATAATTATTTTAATTTAATTAACTATTTTTTTAAATTAATTTATTTAAATACATTCTTATTTTGAAATCCAAGGTTTTTATATCTTATAATTTTATTAAAAAAAATTAATTAATTTTAATGTAAGACTTTTTTTTAAAAAATAGATATTTTAGCTGTAATTTATAGTTTTAAATTGTGTATCAAATTATAATAAAATATTACCAAATAAAAAATAAAACATAATCTTTTACTGTCACATCTATTATCAATTTTCCATTTAAATTCACTATTTTTTTATATTCAAAGAAGATCATTTATGACTCCCCTAATAATGAAATTCGTCCTTTATTGATATTATTTAAGAACACACGTCCTATTCGTGTGAATTAGGTAAAACATTATATTCATATTTGAAACTTTTTTTTTTTTATGAATTTTAATAATTTCAAATTTTGTGGATATTTCAGCTTTACCGACAGTTGCAAACCAATTATAATATTTCACTTTTCCTCATTTTCTTCAAACTTCAATCATTTCCCTTCCAATTCAATCTAACCATTAATTTACTTAACTAACTAATAAATTAGTTTAATTAATTAATATATATTTTTGTAACATATTAAAGTAGTTTATATTAAACCATTTTAAATTATAAGATATAAATTAATTTATTTTTTTAAATTTTTTAAAAATCATTATTATAATTTTTTATTTATTGACTTATTTTTTAAATTTTTATGTAATTCAATTAATACATTTAACATGATAAATTGAAGAAATCAATATTTCGTTACATATGATAAAAGAAAAAAAATGTAAAATAATTTGATGTAATAGTAGTTTAAATTAATAGATTAAAAAACTAATTTCTAAAATAAATAAAATCAAATTTTATTAATATTTTTAATTATTTTAAATAAATGAGTTCTTTAAACAAAAAAATATCTTTTTTTTAAATAAACATAAATATTAAATTAAAAAATTATAAAGTTATAATTACATAATAATAAATTTTTGTTTAGAAAAAAAAATATTTATATAATAAAACTTATATAATTATATATTTCTATATTATTTAGAATTTATCAATTAATTTATAAACTAATTTTACAAAACATATTTAAGACAATAATTAAATATATAAATTTCAGAAATTATAAATTATGACTTTTTAAACTACTACTTTGTGAGCCAATTTTGTTAAACATACCCTTAGATTCTATGTTTACCTGCATTAAACAACTTGTCATTTTCTTATTTAAAATTTTAGAGTCTTCATAAAAGAAAATCTCTATTCGGAAAAAAAAAAATTATAGATCAAAGTTACATGGGTTGGGTAACACACTTCAGTCCAATACATGTGGTTTGATAACAGTCTAATAACGGGTGATCGGTAGGTCCAATAAATTCTTATTAAGATAAACTCTAAATAACTTTAATAACATATTAAAAAATTAGACTTTTAAACCTAACTCAATCTTATAAAATTGACATATAAGATGAAATTTGTATCCATTTATATACTATAAAATGTCTTTATCTTTAGATCGGTGTAGAATCTCCAACATCTTCCATTCAAATTGAATCGGTCTACTTATATTTAGATTAATTTAAATTGAATCATCTTTGTTTGAAAATATAAAGCATAATTAAATTTGCAAATTCGTTATTGTAAGGTTGAAATTTTCAGACACAATCAAGTTTGAACAAATTCGGTGGCACTTAACATCATAATTTAGTTATTGAATAAGAATATAATTATTTAGGCAAATGTCTTGATTTGTTGATGCATTTGATAACACACTCGACCAAATTATAATAATAAGAGCAGTAAGACAAACAAATATAGTTTGCCACAATGATTAATGGTAATCTGTTTAAAATTTGAATGTTGGGTATGTAATAATAAGTTAGTAGAAAAAAATCAACAAGAAATATTTTAAAATTTTATATCATTCACATGATATTATAAATTATAATTGAACTTGTTGTTTTTGTTATTGGTAGTTTTTTATAATTTAATTTAATTGAAGCATTAATTGTATTTATAGTAAATTTTGTAAATAATGACAATGTGTTTTTCCCATAAAGTAAGAGATGTGGCCTGAAAGTAACAATTTCTTCACTTCACTTGTTTTTACTCTCATGAGTTTATTTCTTTTTAAGTATTCCACTTTTGCTCAATTTATGTATTTCAATTGTGTGTTTGTGTGTTTTTTCTCTTACATTTTCTCTCTTTTTTAATTTTATTTTATCCTCACACACTTTTATAAAATATAAGAGTTCGAGAATTATCTTTTTATTATTGTGTATGAAAAATATTTTATTGGAGAAACTACCATGGATAACTTTGGTGTGAAACTTTCATGGAAGATGTCATCACTATTATTTTGTAAGTAAATAAAAGGAAATTACAATTCTTAAATTTCAAGAAAAAATAACTTGTCCTAAGAATTAAGTTATTTTAATTTAACATTTTAAGCATGTTATACATCTAATAACTTAGTCTATTCAAAGTGTGACAATTGGACCTTTAAAATATGAGTGATCTTGTGTTCCAATGTCTCCTTTATTGTGTTTAAAATATAATTATAAAAAATATAGTTTAATACATCTTTTATTCTTTTAAATAATTTGACTTAAACATGCAAAATTTATAATAAGTAATTATTATATTAAAAAGTCATGTATAGGATAGAAAAAACGTTGATAAGACACTTAACCATAATTTATTAGAAGTGTTGATTGAACAAATTTATTTAGTGAATTCAATGTTTGTTAAAGACCATATTAAAATTTTAATAATTTCATAAAATTCAAAAAATTACCACTCAATAAAAATCCATTTAATTGAATAATTCAAATTAGGAAAGTTTGGAAGTTGATTCATCAAACAACTATTCTTATTTTGTGTGTGCAACATCTTGGAGAAATATGGTTGTGTTAAATATGTGATCTTGCACTATGTTATTGAATGAATATTTGATATCTATGTTCTCTTTTTGCCTGCCATTTTTTCTTGATTTCATACAGCTAGATCAACATCTTACAACTTTCTCCATTGAAGTGGAGTGACATTAAACAATCTGTAATCATCAATGTAAACTTGCAAGTTAGCATATTTTTATACAGCCAAACCTACTTGTGAATTCAATTGGTTCATGAATAAACCATTTTTTTCTTGTAGTTGTAAGTTATTGGAGGATTCTACAATCATTTATATGCATCCCAAACAAGCATAGCACATGATCATGGTAACTGCACACTCTGCAGGAACTGTTCTGCATCTATGTATAGCATCAAACATACTGTTCTGCATAGTCTAATTAAATTATTTATGGACATGCAACAGTGTTCTAAAACTGATAATACATTAAATTGCAACCATGTTGATGGTTTTATCCTCCAATTAGCTTGCACGTTACATCAGCTAACAAACAAAACCACAGAGGAGAAGCTCCTCCTCAGATGCTTCTAAAATTACACAATCCATAGGACATATACAAACTCCCTGCCTCAAATCACTGAGAATGTTCATGAAGGAGTTTCTCCACGCATATCAATCTTTGAAAGTTGTTATCCAAATTCACAAATGCTATCTCATAGTTTTCTAGTGTACACCTGCCGGCAACTATACCATTTACACCCTAAATTGTACTTCTGTAGCTCTTCTAAGCAAACAACAATATCAAGAAACTTTAGAATTTGGATTTGAGTTTATCACAACTTCCAAAGCTAGGTCATGAAGTGGAGGATATCCCTTCTATCATGTTACTAGTCAATTTAAATTTTCCAACACACTAGTAATGAACAAAAGTTTGTGTAGTTATGCATTGGTTTGACAATGCTAAGACAATGGGTGACTCTGTAAGCCAATAGCAGCCACTTAAATAGATTCTGAGATCATTTAAAATTTTCAATTCGTATTTAATCCAACTCATGAAGCTAGTTCGTGAGATCAGAGTTCTCTTCCACTAATATGTACTATTTCAACTATGTTACTAATCGAACAGAGAACTCTAACACCATTATCCCTGTCATTCAAGTCTCGTAACCATAAAGTTTTAACCTTGTTCCGATAAGTCTAATATAGTCGCACGTCTAATATAGTCGCACATTGTTTAAGAGTATGTATTATGGTCTAATATAGTCGCATTTGTATTATGATGTCAAAGAAAGTTTATATATTTTTTTTCACTCTTAACTCGTCGAAGAACAAAACCGTTACGGAGCATAACAATTAAAATTAACAAGCACGTTTATAAATTGGAATACAAACTAAACTAATCAAAAGGAAAAAAAATGTAACACCCGAGTTGTTTTATCTGTCAGAACAAAATCAACACAATCATAATCAAATGAATCGCAATGCATTTTTTTTTTTACCAGTGACAAACATATCCACATTCATCCGTTTGCAGAAAACAATATCCATAGCAGCATTTTTTCAAACAGCTGAGGGAGAAGTGTTTGATCATGTTACACCAATTGAAATTGGAAAGAAAAAGGTTACCAAGAAGAGAAGTTCACTTCTTTTTGCCTCCCTTGGAAACCCCCTTGCGTCTTGAAGGGATAACAATCTCTCCTTTGAGGACAGGAATCTCCATAATCTGCGTGAGCTCACCGAACTTCTTCCTGAACTTCTCCACCTGGTCGTCGCTCACCATAACCGCCGAGCGGTTGCCGAGGTAGAAGGGGTGGTTCCCCGACCACACGTCCACCACATACTCCTTCTGGGTCCCACCCGTCGTCATCACCAGCTCTCCGTTACAGTACACCTTGGCATCCCCATGGAACTGCGGGTGTATATCCTTCTTCCTGCACTGCACCCCACACTGCACCACTCTCGCTACCTGCCAACAAATTCAAACAAAAACTTCGTCAAAATTCATGATTCCACACTCAAACGTTGTACCTCCGAATTTGAAATTGGTTACGTTTTTCTTCGGAGATGGAAGTGGAAGAAAGGGTGTTCCTTGGAGGAATGTGTTGGTCACACTCTGCGCCATTTTCAGCTACCTATCGGTTTCTGACAAAGGATGAGATTACAGTTACGCACAGACATTGCTTATGTGGTCGTCACCAAATGGGCCTTTCCATTCGGCCCAACTAGCCCATTAAGCTGCCGATTACTTACTGCACCCAATGAAATTTTACCTGCAACTGATACTTATGTAAACCACAAAAATGCCCTTTAATAAGAAGGATATATGAATCAAAATACATATTGGGTTTTCAAAAATATGTTTTTGGATTTGAATTTTCGAAATATTTTCCTGAATTCTAGAATTATTTTTCCACTTTTTAGATTTTTTTTTTTAGAATTTCTTTTTCATAATATATTTTTTTATTGATTTTAGATGGGATTTTGATTTTCTAATTCTATTTCAGAATTTCATTTCCAGAATTCTATTTTGATTTTTATACTCTGAATTCTCAATTTCAAAACAAAAGACAATTTTGAAAATTTAAAAGTAGATCGAGTATGCAAGTCACAAATTATTTTGTTTAGTTTTTTAAAAAATATGATACATTGATAATTCATTTTTTTCTACACCCACCCTACAACTGATCTTAATACTATTATTTTAATTATTTTTTATATTATTTAATTATAAATTTATTCTTTATTATATATATATATATATATATTTTAAAACTGTCACACTAAAGATTGTATACAAGTTGTCAAAGTATAATTTTTATTTATTTTTATTGTAGTTCTATTCTCATGAAATAAAAAATAACTTTTTTATTTAATACACATCTAAGTAGTTTGAAAGTTTTGATTCATTGTTACTTTTCCTAATTAGTTATGTCATTACAATTATTAAACTAGAAAAAGAGTGTTAAAAGTAATAAATAGAACAAAACATTTTCTTGAAGACAAGAAAAAAAACAAAAATTACAAGGTACCTAAGAACACGTCAAAAAAAAGGTGCAATGATTTTGCCAATGCCCTCTGATTCCACGTAACATGAATGTGCAGCATGTGGTGAGCAATGAATTACAGAAACTTCTGCCATTTTTTTCGTTGGTGATGACAATTCATTAGGCAATAGATCTCAACTCACTATACTCTCTAACAGTCTCATTGCACCATTTTCACCACATGTTTTATATATTCAACCTCACTCATTTTACTTGGTCACATGCAAATCTGAGACATGCTATATACCATAAAAAACTTGATTTCTTGATCTCACCACACTCTCCTTTTGGCCCCTCAGTGCATTTTTTACCTGCTTCTTGTGGGGTCTTGTGTGAAAGAGATAGTGAAAAAGAGTCATGGAAGCAAGCATTGCAACACCAGGTGCAAGTGGTATTGTAGTTACCAAGGGGTTTGGGACAAGAAGCAGAGGTTCTGGCTTCTGGGGTGAGAACACAAGGGGAAGTCTTAATGTAAGATTTCACAGTACTCAACCATGCAAGAGTGTTAAGGCTAGAAGTTCCAACTCTGGCATTGCATACGCTGTGTACACTCCAGACATCAACACAGAGTCTCCGGTAATAGCTACATGCAAACATTTTCTGATGTGGCTTGATGTGTTTCTCCCTCCCTATATGAACACATGAAACATTAAATGAAAATCTTCCAAAGCAAAGACAAACACTGACACAGACACTGATACGACACAGAAATACGAGTTTTTAGAAAATTAATACATTTATTTTTTAAAATTGTGTCTAGAATTGTCAATAATCCAACAAATATTTTTTGAATTTGACACTTTACTTTACGGATACTGTCCTTTGAGTATCGGTGCCTAATACGTGTGTTCGACACGGATACGACACATGTTACTAATTCTTATAAATAAGAACTATGGATATAGATTATTGGATCATGTTTCAGTGACCAGGATTCTGAAAAAATGTTCATAATTTCGTGAAGCTGTATGAAATTACTCATTAACTTTTATTTCTCATAATAATCTCTTGATGCAGTGCTTATTTATATACATACATAAAGAAAAACTGAGATCATTATTGTAGGCTTATGTGTTTTTTGTCATTTGAGTGACATCATGTTGGTGCATTTTGTTACTGTTGTTTGGTTTGTTGGTGCTTTTGGATGATAAATAGTAATGTTGTTTTTTTGCTCTTAGTTATTGGAGAGATCCATTATTCAGAGTCCAAAAACAAACCCTGAAAATGTAGCTGCCATCATATTGGGTGGAGGTGCTGGAACTCCACTCTTTCCTCTTACCAGCACAAGAGCCAAGCCTGCTGTATGGTTTTCTAATTTATATAATTTTCTTTAGAGGTTTGAGTTGATTGCTATAAATGGTATGAGAGGTTTGTTTTGAATTTTGAGACACAGATGAATGTACTAACGTAAAGGATTCTCATGATTGTTCTTCCTTCAAGCAGTTGCAGGATTTTTTAATGTGTTGAAATATATGTGCAGTATTAATAATTTTATCATGTTTGCAGGTTCCCATTGGAGGGTGTTACAGACTGATAGATGTTCCTATGAGCAATTGCATCAACAGTGGCATCAGGAAAGTGTACGTTTTAACTCAGTTCAACTCTTTCTCTCTCAATGGCCACCTCTCTCGCACGTATAATTCTGGAAATGGAGTGAACTTTGGAGGCGGTTTTGTAGAGGTAAGTTGTCTGTAGCATTTCAAAAAGACTGAGATTTACTTTATTTTAGGAAATTTTGAAATTTTCTCCGGGTGGTCTTGGATTACTTCGAAAATTCCTTCAGTTTGTTTTTACTTTTCAGATTGGTGTCTTGATCCTTTGGTTTTGGATTACTTCGAAAATTCCTTCAGTTTGTTTTTACTTTTCAGATTGGTGTCTTATCCTTTGGTTTGCATGTTTTCAATTAAAAACAAGTGATTTGTCTTAGGTTGGGTAGGTGATTTTTCTACTGTGTATGAGGGGCTGCTGTTTTTGTTTGGAATATTGTGAGCTATTTACCCAAAGTGTATAAGGGTTTACTCACTCTTAAAGTGGTTCACTTTTTTTTTTTTTTCTGATAAAAAAAGGTATATTTTAGGAAATGGATTTTTATAAAAAGGTTTGAAGAAATTTATCAGTGAGGCTATGTTACTGATCAAAGTTGGAGTAATTTACATGGAACAGGTCTTGGCTGCTACTCAAACTCCTGGAGAATCTGGGAGCAAATGGGCTCAAGGGACAGCTGATGCAGTGAGAAGATTTATTTGGGTTTTTGAGGTAGGTATTTTGTATGCTACATACATCTATGCTAAAATTGTGGGTCTAGTAACCATAAAATGAATGTGTGTGTGGATGATTATCATGCAGGATGCTAAGAACAAGAATATTGAACACATAATGATAATTCCTGGTGACCATCTTTGTCGGATGGACTATATGAAGCTTGTGGAGGTACAACTTAATTTCTCAGCTAAGATTGCATCATGTACTAAATATAGTTCATGAAGACTATGCTTACATAACATATAGTGACTAAGAAAAGTGATATATTGACAATTTGTATCAGTCTACAATCCTATTTTCTTGTCTAAAACTTGCACCAGTTTATGAAATAATGAAAATAACATTTCTTCATATCATCAATCACAAGTTGTATATTGAAACAGGTTTTCTATCATTACTGTAGTGACCAATTTCTCATAATGTATCAAGTAAAACTAAGATACTTTGTAAAAATATTACTAATTGATGAGGATTGTGCTTGTAGAAACATAATGCGAGCAAGGCTGATATCACAGTTTCATGTGTTCCTATGGATGAAAGGTATGTATATATATGCAAAAGAGACAATAGTATATGTTCTAATAATATAGAAAAAATGTCTTTCAGAAACAATAGACTCTACTAAGTAAATATTGCTGTTGGAGTTGACCAATGTTTGCTATCTTGTAGCGGTGCATTAGACCATGGGGTTATGAAAATTGATAGAAATGGACGGATTACAGAGTTTGTAGAAAATCTAAATGAAACAGATGTGAACACAATGGTACATTACCTGTGCTTTAACTCTAACATTTTTTTTATAAAAGCTTTCACTTGGATATCATTATGCAACTTGACATATCACTATGCAACTTGACATCTCATCTAGGCCTTAACTTTCACGTTTCACAACCCTTCATTCAATAAAATATGAAGTGTTTAAAGCTGATTAATTGTCACCTTTAATAACTGCAGCGTGTTGATACAAGGCTCCTAGGCTTAAGTGCAGAAGAAGCAGAGAAATATCCTTTCATATCTCCAATGGGTGTTTTTGTGTTCAGAACTGAGGTCCTGCTGAAACTGCTAAGATGGAGCTGTCCTTCTTGCAATGACTTAGGATCTGAACTTATCCCATCTTCTTTGAGGGACCACAAAGTTCAAGTGATGAACAATCCAAACCATGGAATTGAATTCTATTATGCTGATGCAGTTAAATTCCTTTCTGTTCTTGATGTTTTTGTTTCTGTTTGTATTTTCAGGCATATATGTTCAACGAGTACTGGAGAGATATGGGAACTATCAAGTCCTTCCTTGAAGCCAATCTGGAACTAACAGAACAGGTTTGTTTCCTCTATATTTAATTCTTAATTTGGAAGTTTCTTTCAACCAATTCAGATTGTTTACTGCAACTCATAAGCCAAGAATGAAAGTTAGTCATAATTCTATTTAATTTTTTTTTGAATATTTCACTGTTTAGAAGACTAAGTTTCTGTTAATCTTTATAATGATGAAATTGATGATATTTAAAGAAAGTAATGCTATTAATACATTTTTTTGCCATAAGGAACAATATAGTACATTTACTGGTCACATACTTTATTATTTGTAGTCTCCAAAATTTGAATTCTATGATCAGAAGACGCCTTTCTTCACTTCCCCAGGATTCCTACCACCCACTAAACTAATAAAATGCAAGGTAAGAGTGAAAACTTTTACTGGTTTGCTTCTTTATGTTATTACCACAAATTAAGCTTGGTTTTTGCAGCTTGTGGATGCAATTATTTCTCATGGTTGTTTCTTGAATGAGTGTAAAGTTCAACATTCTATTGTTGGTCAGCGCTCACGTTTAGAGGCTGGTTCAGAGCTTCAGGTAAGCTTGTTCTGCACTTTTCTCTACATTATGAATTGTTATTGTTGGAGATCCCACAATTTCATAGTATGTATGTGGGTGCAAACCTCACTTTAAAAGCTGGTTTTATGAAGTTGAGTTGGCTTAAAGTCCACTTCTTAATAGTTATACTTCTCAAAATTGAAAATTGGTGGGGTATGAGGAAAGTGCATTTTACACATCTTTACCATGGCCTCAAAGTTTCAAGAGTTTAGTACCATTTCACCCCTCTCAATTGTTTTTGCTTAATTGAAATTGCAGAATTTGAGAAGTATAATTTGATTTAGATAATGCTAATAGAGTATATATAGGGTAACAAATCAATTGAGGATGTTGTGTTGCATTGCATGTACTTATGGACTTTGCTATGCAGGATACCATGATGATGGGTGCTGACTACTATCAAACTGATTCTGAAATTGCAACTCTGTTGGCAGAGGGAAAGGTTCCAGTTGGTGTAGGAGAGAATACCAAAATCAGGTGCCATGATGTTCCTTAATGAAACTTTTCATACTCGTATAGAACAAAATGGTCCAAGTTATACTCATAATTACATATCACAAGTTGTGACTTCTGTTAGAAAAACAATATAAACCAAATTAAGCTTTTGGAATAGTTGGTTCATTACATAGTTTAGAACCTCTGTAATCAAATGGTCTAGAGTTTGATCATTGCCTCATTCTAAGTTCTTTATTTCTAATTTATGCTGATTTCCTACTCCAACATTTTGAAGGAATTGCATAATTGACAAGAATGCCAAGATAGGAAAAAATGTGATTATTGCCAATGCTGATGTAAGTGTTGCTTCAGAACTCACTATTGAAACATGGTATTTCATTCTGCAAAATTTGTTTGCTGATTTAGTTTCTGTGAGTTCACAGGGTGTTCAAGAAGCAGACAAGCCTGAAGAGGGATTCTACATTAGGTCTGGCATCGTAGTTATAGTGAAGAGTGCAACAATTAAAGATGGAACAGTGATTTGATGGAGTTGGTTGCAGAAAATGGAGTATGATTAGTTTGCTCCATTGTATACTACAAGTTACACTCTATGTAGGAACTTCTAGTTTCAGGATAAATAATTTCTGTTGCTTTTTTTTCTATCATAGATCCTTTATATGCTCCTTAGGTTAATTTCTCCATTCCTAAACTCTTGATGTTTAAGTTTAAGATTACTATCAATAATGAGTTAGGATTTCAAATGTGAATTAGTAGTTCTGCATTAACTATTTTCTATGACTTCTTTATTGACCAAAAATGTTATAAGAAGAGCTGATATTACCAAAAAACATTGAAGTGTAATATTAATATAAATTTATCTCCATTAATAATAATGACTAAACATTCTTTTCTTTCTGATTCAATGTCAAAAAAATTGAAAATTAGAATCCACTGTTTCCTTTAAATAACTTAAACCTATTGGAACTGAGGAGAAACAACTTTCTTGGCAAAATTATTTTATGTTCTGCAATAATTTAAGATTTTAGTAATTCAGAAATAAGAACTTTAAAGAAACATTTGAAAACTTAATTACACCAAAATGTTATTAATTCATTTTGGTAAAATAGAAAACTTAAACAATATAGATTGATCAACATCTAGACATGTGATGCCCTCTCAGACAGTACTTGTAATTTCTCTTTCAAAGGAAACATGGGTCCAATACATATTCATGCACAAATAATGTCTAAGATTGAAGGGCTTTCTATTAATAATGTTACAAAGTCTTCAAGAAATGTCTCAGTTTCTAACTTTCCTTGCTTTGTTCTTAACTCTGGAGGATTTCTTCATTCTGATTCTGTTTAGCTTTTGAGACTCTTGAGCAATCAAAGTAGCAGTTGAGCTATTCTCATCTAAGGGCACTTCATAGCCATCATTAAAAGCATCCATTCCTTCTGCTAGAAGATGCCAAAATAAGCCACCAGTTGCAGCCCCACCATCACTTGCTGATGAATAGATTGCAGAATACACCAAGTTGTAAAATTGGTCCCTTATTGCAGTTGAGTCACTGCTCATGTTTTTTCTTGCTACTCCAAACTCAGCAAAGAGAACTGGCTTCTGAATGCTCTGTGCATCTTTTATGTGATCATTCAGCCAACTAACCAAAAACAAGGTTTGTTCTTCATTGCTTGATCCTGGTAACCTGCTCATAACCTTACCCAATTCAGCATTATCATGAAAAACAAAACCTTGCCCCAACGTAAGAAACTAATTTTTACTTCAACACTGATAAGAAAGTATTATTAGTATGATTTTTGTGTATAAATATTAACAGTTTCATCATATATAATGAATGATCTTGTTCTTATAATGAAAGTTGAGTCTTTCTGCTGTTAACAGTTAAAAATAAATGCACAATTTTGGAATGTAAGCTAGCTTATCTGAGAGACAAAATAAATTAAAGACTTAGTATAAATTTATGTACTTCAAAAAGCTTGAAGCTTTCAATAGTGGGAGACCCTTTGTAAAGAGTTTGTTTACACATGCATGGTAGAAATCTAACCAATACATTATGATTTCTGATAGAATTTAAAGATCCAACCTATCACACACACATATATATATATATAGTGTTTGTTTTCCAGTTTGACACATTCCAATAAACTGAAAGTGATCAAAAGATTTTGATGAATTCATGTTTGAGGGGATTTGGACCTTTTGCATACACTGATATGTAATAGTCTGTGATTGAATGATACTGTTTAAATCATTTCTTTTTTTTTTTTTATATTTCAGGAGTGATCCAAACAAACATACACCATTTACTCCATTAAGAATTCTAACAAGATATTTATAGGTAGAATGTTTCTAAAATGCATGTTTTTCTTGGTTTATTTTTTATAATAAGATGTGAGTGTGGCATAAGAAAAATGGTGCATGATCCTTGTTCATCATTAATGTGGTTGTGAGGTTTTATTAAGAAATAGAAGTGAAATTGCACACCATTGATCAGGGTATGAATGAACTGTTGCAAAATCAATGCCAGGGATTTGGTTGTTTGCAATAAAATCTGTTCCAACTTGGAAATTTGGATTAGACTCTTTCTTTGACGGCCCATAGAAGCCCTCTAGACCAACCTCAAGTAAATGGTTTCCATCTATGGATTTCAAGTAAGATGCCATTTCAGTAATCCAAGCCTGTCATTGAAAACAGAATCATATGATTGAAAACCTAAAAGCCCATTGAAATTATTTTTTCATAAAGTTCTCTTAATTTTTCTGTTCTTTCTATTGATAGTACATAGAGTTTTTATTTTGTCATCTAATGTCACATGGTGACATTTGATATGTTGGGTTATTTTGACAATAATCATATCCAAAAATTATATTTACCCTAATTTCGAAAATATAATTGAAAAACAGAATAATAATTACCTGAACTGTGTTCCCTGAATGATCAGAAGGGCATCTAACTTCATTCATGAGTTCCCAAGCCATTATGGTTGGATCATCTTTGTAAACCACTCCCGTGAAGTTATTACGCCTTGTGAGTACACTCTATCATGCAGACAAACATAAAACTACACTGTTACATGTCTTTTTCACTTCAAAAACCTTGGTACAATACAAATGTTGTCACGAGCACAAGTAGCTGAGGCAGCAACCAATAATAATAAAAAAGTACTACATATGTAGTTAATGCTGAATTTTTCTTCATGTAGTGTTTCATCAGTTGTTCTTAAAGGCACTTTATATAATAAGAAGTGGTGGATAGCATAGTGCAGATGTAAGAACATTAAGATGGTTGAAAATCACAAGTGTGTATCAGTAGCAACATTAAGAAAAGTCTAAACCTCTATTGCAGGTTCATTAATTCTTGGTAGCTTTCAGCTGCTAGGTAGCAAACATTTATGCTCACAGACCAAATCAACTACAAAAGTTGGTAAAATAGGGTTAAAGAAAAGAAAATATAGTTTTTTTTCAAAAAATAATAAATAAAATAAAATGAAACAATTTAGGGTGTTCAATCCTTATACAAACACTTCACAAGGATGTCCAAAACCTTATACAAAAAGTGGTCAAAGCCAACCTACTCAGCATCTGACCAACATACAATCTTCAGACTCTACAGACCTCCGAACCAAACTTCAAAAAGAAAGAAATGACAAAACACATCAAAAGGAATCCACTACTGCGCTTTCAGGATCCTTAGAACAGTCCTTAATCTAAACAATAGACACAAAATAATTCTTAGTACAACCAAATGTCTACAAACATGATACAAATCACATATACAAATAAAAAACGTTTAATTATACCTTGATATGGTTTTTGTAGAATCCCTTGACAAGAGGGTTTGTGAAGAAATCATCTTCAGAATGTAGGGACTGGCCCTCACTCTTAGCCCACTCCACATATTGTTTCTTTCCTCCAAAGTTATCATAGTTATTCACCAAACTCAACACCAACTTGGTCCCATACCTTCTGGCTTCTGATATTACAAAGTCCAGTCCCTTCATTATTTACACAGCCAAAATACAATTATTACTGCTGCAAAAAACTGAACACCAATTATAGCAAGCATGCATTTGGCAGAAGAACTAATGTTAACCATCATCAAATTATAAAAATCAAGAAAAAATAGCTTATAGTTCATCGATCTAATCACAAACCATCATATATATGCATAAACTTTCTTCCCTTTTACAATATCTGTGTTAACTATCAAATTCAATGATTATCTGTGATGGAATGCCAGTGTAAAATAGACTATGTATATATAACATAACATGATCATTAAGTGCTTCAAAAGATTAAACAACTAAGTAACATCTTTACTCTAATTCAATATCACAATCTCTAAAAAGGTTCAAAGATTAGAGATTGCAAAATAGAGATGAAACTGACCAAGAACATGTCCTCATTGTATGATCCAGGAGAGTACTGAAGGGGCCTATCTCCACCATCACTGAAAGCCCATGTTCTTGCTATGCTAAGTCCATGGTTTGCAGCTACTTGAAATGCAGATGTGACCTTGTTTCTCTGAGATGGATCAGAGGCCATGTACATGAGCCAATAGGCATTATAACCATTAGCATAGTAGGGTCTTTCATTCAACACAAGCTGCACCCCTCTTACTTTCACAAACTCGTCACCAAGATCATCACCTTCTACTTTGAAGATCCCATATTCCAGTATCAGGTAGAAAACTAGAGAGAACAGAAAGAAACCAAGCTTCATTGTTCTGCTTTCAAATCTTCACACTCTCTGCTTTTTGGTGGCGTGAGAACTAGGAATGTTCTGAATTTGCAGTGTGTGCGTCTATATATATATATATTGGAATGAAAACTTAAACTTTCCTTGAGTAAGTCCAAATTCTAATTTTATGATAGTTTCATAATTTGAACACTAAGTTATTATATAACTTTGTGTTTATCACATACATTTTATTTAAATCAACACATATAAATAATAAATTAGTAATATAAAAATTGTTGATCGAAGGGCACAGTGTGTAGAATTATAGAGAAGATGTGAATGTGAGAGTGTGTTGTGGGGTCTGAAACTGTATGATTTTGAAGATGTGATGATGGAACACAGAGGTGTGGTTACCATCATAATTTTTCATGTCCATACATGCAAAATTGTTGCCCCGTGAGTCTATGAAATGGACTTTGGGACATGATGACATGATTCAAGGTATGATGCTGCATGGTCCCATTCATGCCTCAATAAAGTAACATGCTGAACCTGAGTTTCAGAATTAATATTTTTTATAATTATTTTATTTATATACTTAGTTTTTTAACCATTTATTTATTCTGTATATATACAGTATATAACACATCTAAAACAAATGTTTCTTAAATATATATATATATATATATATATATATATATATATATTTTGCAGAGATTTTGTATATAATATTAGATTAACACAAAGATTAACCGTGATATTTGTATTAATCCAAATTAATAAATACGAAGATCCAGTACATGCTAAAAAAAAAATATATTTAATAATATTTATCATTTTCAATCATTGAATATCAAAAACGACTTAAACATTTACAACATTTATTAAATACCTTTTACTTTAATCAAATACTAACAACCAAAACCTATTATGTATGTATAGCTAGTAAAAAGGTTGACAAGATATTTCACTCCCTTAAAAAATTATCTATCAATAAAAAAAATCATTAAATAATAATAGATTTTAGAGATTAAAAATAATTAATCACTATATTAACTAAATTATATACTAATTTAGATACTAAAAACTTAACTAAATTATATACTAATTTAGATACTAAAAAATTATTAATATATAATGTGGTTTCTATTATTAATAAAATATTATAAAATGGTTTCTAAATTAGTATCTAAATTACCTATCAAATTTTAGCTATTAATATTTTAGACTCTAAATTAGTCTCAAAAACTAATAGAGATTAATTTAGAACCTAAGTAGTTAGTAGTTAAAACTTTAAGAAGCAATAGTTAAATATCAATTTCAAAACTATTTTATAAATTTTTATTAATAGTAGAAACTGTTTTAGATACCAATAATTTTTAATTTATAAAATAGTTTTTAATTTAATTAATATAATAAGTAATTATTTTAATTTCTAAAATTAATTTTTATTTAATAACTTTTTAATGAATTAAGTAGTTTTTATTTCTAAATTGAATTTGAGTTGAATTTGTAAATAAATTACATCCAACATTACCAACAGGCTTTAATGACACCAAACATTTTAAAATTTGCAAACTTTTGTTGAAAGACTTTTAAATGGTAAACCAAACAAACTGCCACTTACAGATTTGTGGATGTTTTTAGGTAGGTTAGGTAGCAATGTAATGCTACTAATAAATTTAATTTATAACACCTAGTTATCACTACAAGGGTTAATTTAGTATGAATTAATATGTTTTTTATTTTCTAATTTTTTTTTCAAATTCCATTTTCTTCTCTACACAAAGACATCACATCATATGTATTTATACTTTTTCTAACCTTTTAGTCTCTTCTTTAAGTATTAATATTAAATGATCACATGTTTGATTTTTGTCTCCTCATTTATATTTAATATTAATTACAAGAAAATTATTAAATAAATGTAATTTTAAAAATAAAAAATAATTAATTATTATATTTATTAAATTATATATTATTTTAAAGATTAAAAAATTATTGATATTTATAGTTTTTACTATTAATAAATAGTTTCTTAATAAAAATAGAATAAAACCAGTTAAAAATATTGAGGAGTTAAAATTAAATTTAGAAAAAAGTATGCTAACCCTATTTAGTATTTATCTTGATTAAGGATAAAGTGATGAAACTTTAAAAAGAGTTAATTAAGGAGGATTTTGTGGATTAAATATTTGAATACTTGAATACTCTTATTTGAATACTCTCAACAATATTTGAATACTCTTATTAAGTTATAATAAAGTTAAATGTTTGCAATTTCAACTACATTGTTTAATCCACCATAAATCGATCAACTATGTTTTCGTTCTAGTTATTGATCATGGAGGTTTTCGTCCATCTCGTCTTAAATTTTTCAATTTGTCGTCTTAAATTTTAAGATAATAATAATAATAATAATAATAATAATAATAATAATAATAATAATAATAATAATGAAACTAATTGTAAAAAGGAAAAATCGGTAATTTTAATTACCTTTTGAAGAGGTTGGTTTGATAATCAAAATGTTGAAGTAAACCAGAAAAATTTAGATAGAGCCGGATCTAATAGTGCACAAGTATATTTCAGATTATTTTAGCAGGAAAAATATTTTCCATGGCTGATTCAAAATTATTTATTCTTTATTTTTATAATCATAGTAAAATTTTATACAATGAGTTTGAGTTTTTAGAAAATTAATGTATTATTTTTTTTTAAATTGTGTTAGAACTATCTTAGGATTGTAAGATATCCAACAAATGTTTTTTGAATTGGATACTTTAATGATACGTGTCCTACGAGTATTATACAAGTATCAATATCCAATATATGTGTCTAATACGAACATACGATTTAAAAGGAGTGTCCGAACCTTACAAATCAAGATCCTTTTCTCGGTGATGAATTTTTTGCATAATTAAATATGTATATGTATTAAAAAAAATTCCATAATATATTTAAATTTGTTTTGAGAAAATTTATCTATAATTACTTCTGTTTAACATCAAAATTAAAGAAACTAAAAGAAATAGCTTCAATATTAATTAGTTATTGAATAAATTATTTTTAGTTTATAAATAAATAAATAAAATATTTTTTACAAATTGATTCATATGTACATTAGTTTTAACTTATAAAAAAGTTAAATTTAATTTTTCATTTTTATTACTTATAGATAATTCTTTTTCAGATAAATTCCTTTGGTTTTACATTTGCCCTATATTAACTTTAACTATAAACAAGGAAGTAGATATATCTATTTTTTTAACTTAAAAATTAATATTTTATTATTTATTAAATTAGTAATGATAAATTCTTTATATATCTATAAAATAGTAAATATATTTGTTATTTTTTAATACGCTCTTCATAAAATATTAAAAAACAGTGCTGCGTATTAAACTTTACCTATTTGTTTGACAATTTATATTTTTAAAATAGAGAATAAAATAAAACTGAAGATAAATAACTTCATTTTATAAATAAATACATTAGTTTTAAAAATAAAGTTAATTAATTGGAAGTAAATCTAAAACTAAAAATATTGATATTTAAAAAAATAAGAACAAAAATATTTAAAAATAAATAAAAAACGAAAGTAGAGATATTGTGAGAGACAGTCAACGTATTTGAAGCCAACTACTCATCTCCAAACCAAACCATCAAAGTCAACTTACTCATGCCTCACGTGTCCAACAAAATATGTTTTTTTTTTCTGTCAATTAATTTGAATTAGTAAAAAAAATATTTTATTTTAAAATTAAGAGATTGTTTAATAATCTCACATTAATTAAAAATTAAAAATAATTTAAATATATCTTTTTCGTTTAATCTTTTAAAAAAAAATCATGACATTTTTTTTAAGGATATGACAGTACTAAACTCTTAACTATGTTATGTCAACTATTTTAATGGTCGTAAACATAATAAATTTATTTTTTAGGTTTTTTATTTATCTAGGGTAAATTTATTAAAGATCGAAAGGAATTTTAATATCTTTCATAAAAAAATTGAAATTTGAATCTGAAAATTATTAGTGTTTTCGATTAAGCTGTTGGAATAGGTCTCAAATGGCCCAGGTATATATATAAATTTTGTGATGTGATGAAATAATGTTTTTTTATTCATATATAGTAAAAGAAAAGAGTGTAAGAAAAATGAGCAAAAGAAATATAAAAAATTATATGATAAAAAAAATTATGAGAAGAATAACAAGAATGTGCTAGAATCTAGAATAGTAGTAGCTAAAACTTTGGTAGTTAATGGTTAGATACCAATTTAAAAATTATTTTATAAATTTTTATTAATAATAAAAATTATTTTAAATATCAATAATTTTTTTAGTCTCTAAAATGATCTATAATTTTGTCAAATAGTAATTAGTTATTTTGGTCTCAAAAATTAATTACAATTTGATGATTTTTTTGTAGTTAACCATCAATTTTTTTTTTTTGAAAAAAGTAATTAATATTATAATAAAGTAGCTCCAATTAATATTATATCAAATTAATGTAACATCTATGTATGAAAAACAACGTGTGAAAAAACAAATGATACATATGTTAGATATAAGGATGTTAATTAATAATGTATGCTAACTGAAAGTAAAAGCTTAAAAAACTGATAATTTATTAAGTAGAGATTAAACTGAAGAATCCAAAGGTTGAAAAGCAAAACGATTTTGATGATGATCTTGGGAAATCACAGTACAAGGTTATTCCAATGTCCAACTGAAGAAAATGTGATGGGTAGGTGAAGCTCACCTGCAATTCCATGGTCACTGTTCATGCACAAAACCTTCTATAAAACCTTCCAACACCATTTTCATTCATCAGAGCTTCACCGTTTTATCTTCTTTGGCTTTGTGCTTTTGATCAGAAAAGAAAAATGGGTTCAGTGTCTGAAACTGTTTGCGTCACCGGAGCTTCTGGTTTCATCGGTTCATGGCTTGTTATGAGACTCCTCGAGCGTGGCTACACCGTTCGAGCCACCGTTCGTGACCCAGGTCTCATTCTTAACCATGTTAATTCTTTCTTTTTATATCATACAACCTAACATATACTTTGAAGGTTGTGAGGTCTCTGTATCTTATATTTTATACGTGTTTTTGGATATTGTCATGTAGGGTCTGGTGGATCAGCAAGAAAACTTGTTTTTGGTTTTTGTATAAGGATTGAGATACCCTGAAGTATCTCATTTTAAACTTGTTTTTTATATCATGCAACTTAACATATAGGTTGAAGGTTGTGGGGTCTCGGTATCTTGTATTTTATACGTGTTTTTGAGTATTATCATGTAGGGTCTGAATCCTTGTTGGTGCAAGAAAATTTATTTTTGGTTATTGTATAAGGATTGGAGTACTCCTGAAATATCTCATTTTATTTTATTTATTCTTTACTGATAAAAGAAATTATGCAACCTAACACTTTCATGTTATCACTGTTTGCTGATAAAAAAAAAGTTATCAATGTTTCTGAAAGTTGGTATTTTGAAGGAGTATTATGTGTTATTTTTTTTATTATTACATGCATGTGTAGGGAACATGAAGAAGGTGAAGCATTTGGTGGAGCTGCCTGGTGCAAAGACCAAACTGTCTCTGTGGAAGGCTGATCTTGGTGAAGAAGGAAGCTTTGATGAAGCCATTAAAGGGTGCACTGGAGTTTTTCATGTGGCAACTCCTATGGACTTTGAGTCTAAGGACCCTGAGGTACACCATAACGTATATATATCATACTAAAAAAAAGTTCGATAACTATATTTCATAATATATAAGTAAATACAAATTTTATTTTATAAACAAATTTAAAATTCACTTTTTTAATATAGTATATACAGTTATTTAGAATTTATACTAATGAGAGTTTGTTAGACTTATCAAGTTACGTGTTATCGGAGACTCATAATATATAGTCTTACGAGTTGTCAGTCTCTGTATGAACGAGTGTGTTAAAGATCCACATCGAATAAAAATTTAAAATTTATGGTGTATAAATGAAGGTAAACTTTACCTTATAAATCGATTTTATAAAATTGAATTAAGCTTAAATTATAATTTTTTTTAATAATCTTTGAAAATATATAGAAGAAGTTATGAAAATGATGGATTGAATGTGAGAAAGTTGATGGCATGTGGTGCAGAATGAAGTGATAAATCCTACAGTGAACGGAATTCTAGACATCATGAAAGCATGCAAGAAGACAAAGACAGTGCGAAGGCTTATATTTACATCCTCAGCAGGAACCCTTAATGTTTTTGAGCACCAAAAGCCTGTTATGGATGAAACCTGTTGGAGTGACGTTGACTTTTGTAGGAGAGTCAAGATGACTGGTTGGGTTAGTCATTTTTTTTCTCACAATGTCAATTTTTTTTTATTAAAAAAATAAATAATATAAAACAAAATATTTGAGATATATCCCAATTCTTATACAAAAGAAACTAAAACAAATTTTCTTGCACTAATCACTTAAGAATTCATAGGACCTTATACGGTATTATCCAAAATCATATATTAGAACAAAATACAGAATTCCTAACATCTTGTACCATTCAAATTTTCATATTTGAACACAAAACTAGAGCAAATTAAACTACACCGTGCATTTTTTTTTCTTGATGTGTAGATGTATTTCGTTTCTAAAACACTGGCTGAGAAAGAAGCTTGGAAATTTGCCAAAGAGCATGGCATGGACTTCATCACTATCATTCCACCTCTTGTTGTTGGTCCCTTTCTCATGCCAACAATGCCACCTAGCCTAATCACTGCTCTTTCGCCCATCACAGGTAACTTATATCACTACATTTTTTTATGAGTAACGAATTAAATGAATAAATTGAAACATACATTTCAGATATACAGTAATGATACTTTAACAACCTGCTCCAATACACCATTTATAATTAATAATACGAAGAAAGGTTATTTTTGTCACAACTTGCTCCAATACACCACTCGGTGCAAGTTTTAAACAAGAAAATTGAATTATAAACTGGTACAAGTTGTCAATATATCATTTCTCTATAAGAAATATTCTAAATATATTTACCTCAATAAACATTACAAAAAGAATCCTATACTCCATTGTCACTAAACACAATATAAAACCTTACAAAGAAAATCTATAAAATAATTAAAACGTAAATTAGTTAGTCAAATTGTAACTAATAAACTTTGTTTTAAATGTGATTGATACATTTATCACTATGAAGTTATGTGAATAGATTGTTCTTACTTTTTCACATTCTTATATAATAAGAATATGAATTTTATGAGTGGCACTGAAAATTTGGCAGGAAATGAGGGCCACTATTCGATCATAAAGCAAGGTCAATTCGTGCACTTGGATGATCTATGTCTTGCTCACATATTTCTGTTTGAAGAACCAAAAGTTGAAGGGAGGTACATATGCAGTGCATGTGACACTACTATTCATCACATTGCCAAACTAATCAATGAAAAATACCCTGATTACAACATCCCCACCAAGTAAGTCTCCCAATTAACCAATAAGCTTTCAATTTTCACATATTTTACAACCTAATTTTTTTCTCTACATATTTTACCATTATGTTTTTCAAATTTATACATTTTACTATCATAAAAACACCATTTTGTAAAATTCTTGTTCATAAATAATGTTTTTTTATGTACATCAAACATATCAATAAATTAATGTGCAAAAATATAAACATGCATGCATTTTGCAAAATGATAATATTAATTTTTTTATCAGTAAAAAAAAATAAAAATGAGAATCACTTAAGTATGATCCAATCCTTAAAAACGTCAGTCTTTTCTTAACAAGACAAACACCTCCTACCAACCGAAAACACAATTTCTGAAAATCCTAAACCCTAAACTCTAAATATACAACTAAAGCATAATAGGGTTCACCTAATATTGTACACATTGGATTTCTAGGTTCAAAAATATTCCAGATGAATTGGAGCTTGTGAGATTTTCTTCAAAGAAGATCAGAGACTTGGGATTCCAATTTAAATACAGCTTAGAGGACATGTACTGTGGAGCAATTGACACATGCAGAGACAAAGGGCTTCTTCCTAAACCTAAACCTGCAGAAACTCCTCTCAGTAGTATCATTCAGAATGCAGAAACCTCCATGAATGGCATCATTCAGAACTAAACACACCCTTTTATTTCTTTGTGCATGCATGTTTTTCAAAGTTAGTTTCAATCTCAGTTCCATGATTAAGTTAGGAACTGTGATTATAATGTAACATGCTTCTTCTATAATAGAGTCTTGTTAATTCTCATTACATTGCATGTTCGAGGCTCATTTATACATAAAACTACGGTTTTAAGTGCTAAACTTGTGTTGTTTCAAGTGATTATGGTCACACAGTTGTTAATTCATGAAAGTTCATGAGTATCATTTGAATTAATAAAACTCTTTCTGTAGTAGATTATTCCTTTTGCATGTCATTCTTGTTTTCAGATTTTTCAATTCTTCTTAATTCTCACATTCTCACATTATCATCATTCATAAATTTTATGATTATATGTTTTTAATTTTCACTTATTTTACTGTGAAATATAAAACCAGAAGTTTGGCATGTCATGAAAAAAAAAGTTAAAGAAATTAATAGTGTATTTTACCACTTAATTATCATAAATAATTTTGTGAATTTTATTATCATTATTTTTTTTACATTTTACGTTTACATTTTTTAAATTTGTATATATAATTGACTTGTTAAATTTTTAACCTAGTGTTAACGTGTCATGAAGAATTATTTTTTAAAAAAATAAGGTGATGTTGTTTTGCCAAAAAAAAAATGTACTAAAACAAATTCAATTCTTTTAAAGAAAATGTGAAAAGTTGAAAATATTATGATAGTAATGTGTGGAAAAATGATAAACCTAAAAATTGAAATGAATGTCATTTAAAAAAATAATATAACAACGACAATTAGTTTTTAAAATTATAACACGTTACCAAATATTTAATCGATGAAATATACGAGAATGGAGAAATATGATGGTCAAATATGGAAAAAAAAATTATTGAATGATAAGTTTTATAAGATAATAGTTGAATGACACAATTTACGAAATTGTAAATGATTAAATATGTTTTTTTTTAGTGTATTATAATATAAAATTTTATTTTATTTTTAGTTCAAATTTTAAACTTGTAATAAAAAAGTAATAAGAATTTATTTTAAGAGTTTTCTTATGAAGGAGGTCTAAAGTTTGTCTTATAGAAAAAAATAACTTAAGGTAAAAATAATAAAAAGAAAAACATATTCAACTTAATTGTAAAAAATAATTTAAGAGTATGAAGTTATGAAGCTCAAATATTTCTTTTAAATGGCGTGACACATGTGTCGGATATCTACATTCGTATGACGCGTACCGGTGAAGTGTTCAATTCAAAAAATATTTCTTGAATTTCTGACAATTTTAACATGATTCTAACATAATTTTAAAAAAATAATTAAAAACTCAAATTTATTATATAAATTTTTAATATGATTATAAAAATAAAAATATCAATAATCATTAATTAAAAGTTGTTTACTAGCTAATGGTTGTTGATATCAACAATTACAATATCAACAATCGTTAACAAAAAAAAAATGTAATGTTAATTAAATCATGTAAGTAAAAGTATTACTTAAGAGCTGAAAAATAATAATTAGGATTAAAATATATAACAAACTTTTGTATAAACAAAAATTAAGGTGAGCCACTAACTCGTGGAGCCTTCAAATAAAAATTTAGAGGGATTTATGTCATATTTTTAGTCCTACCTCAAAACTACAATATTTTTGTCTTCTACTAATTTGTATGTATTATAACTTTTTGGTTGTTTCTCCCTGCACCCCCAACAAATGAATTCCTGCACCCCCATCCTTTTCAAAAAAACGATTTTTCTCTTTTAAAAATGATTTCTGAATTATTTCTGGAATATACTTTCCAAAACATATTTTATGAATTCTGGATTTGCCATTCTAAAAATTAAAAAATTGTATTTTGAAAAGAATATTCTAGAATGATTTTTTATTTTTTGGATTTCCTGAAAACACATTTTGCTTACGAACTCCTAATCTAGAATTACCTTTGTTTACGGAACTCTTATTCCAGAATCATAAAAAATTATCAAAAGAATAATTCTGGTGTTGCATAAAATGTAGGGGTGCAGGAAGAAATACCCTAAACTTTTTCCTTCCAAACTAGTTTGGTCTGCACCAGTGTTATTTTTTATTTTTTTTATTTCATTTTTGGGCATAGCCCAAAATCAATAGTTTTTTCTTCATATTTTCTTGCTACTAGTTTTAGCTCTGTTTATTTTGTTCTTTTGAGCCTCACCTGTTATTTTTATACTCTTCTTTTTGTTCTTTATATAAAATTACTTCAACTTGTATTATTGCTTTGATTTTTCTTTTAATTATCAAGTCTTCTTTTCTTTTAATTTTAATTAATTAAAATGTACTAGCTTAACAACTAAATAAATCAATTGAGTCGTAACCATTTCAACATTTTTTCTTTAATTTTTTTCTTCCTTTTCCTTTAAATCAAGTATTTTTAAATAATATTTTTAGTAACTCATTTATACCTAACTCAATCTTAAAACATCAAGGATATCTCCTTTCATCCAAAAATTGAATATATCAAATATAAGATTATATATTTATTCATAAAATAACATAATAATTCTAATTAACTTAATTAGAATAGGTTATAAAAGACTCTCATAGCATATTACATCTTAATAAATAAATTTTATGTTTAATTAATCTCATAAAATTAACTTATGAAAGATGGTTTTACTCCACTTACATATTATAATTTAACTTAATTTAGTTTAATTCTTAGTTTAAGTGGTATCTTCAAAATGTGTAACTATACTACAATCATAATGATAACTAATATTAATAAAATATTATTAACTTTGTTTGAGTTTGCTGAATTTGGAAATCAAATTATCTAAACTAATCATTATTGAAGTTGATTGATTTTAGATGGTATAAGATGTGACACTTATTTAATTTGCAATTCATCCAAACATATTAACATTATTATTATTATTATTATTATTATTATTATTAATATTAATATGAATATTATTATTATTATTATTATTATTAGTTGGGACATTCCTCCTAACAATTAGGAAAGTGTCACGTGTCTCCAATTTTAACTAACTTTCTTTTGTTCTACCTATAACAAACATCATATGACTGGTTGATCATCACGTGTTGAGTCAAAATGAAAAACATACCAAATCCCAGGTGGACCAAACAATAACATATTCATTTTTCATTATGTCTTCACAAACATCTTTCATTAATTTATTTAATTTTTTTGTATAAAATCATGAAATTCATCTACAACAATTGAAAATTGATTCAATAAAATATCATTTTTTTTATTTTTATTTAAAAAATACAGAAGAACCCTTTTAATATATTCTTCATTTTTTTCAAAATCAATTAAAACCAAAATTCACTTCGAACTCTAATTCCTTCCCAGTTGGTTCTATAAAAGCATGTTCATTTTTCATACACTCTCTAACATTTCATTTTGAACATAAGCCTCACAGTTAGAGAAGAAAAAACACAGAGAGAAAAAAAAATGGGTTCAACTTCCGAATCCGTTTGCGTCACCGGAGCTTCTGGTTTCATAGGATCATGGCTTGTCATGAGGCTAATGGAGCGTGGCTACACCGTTCGAGCCACCGTACGCGACCCAGGTCTCATTCTTACATCACTTTTTTTTTTAATTTCTAAGAATTATCTACAAGTATTTCAAATTTTGATACATTCTTCCAATTGAAAAGTTCGGACACTCATCTTAAATGGTGTGTCGGTGTCCGATACGAATATCGGACACCGACACTCATATGACACCTGTAGGACATGTATCCGTGAAATGTCAAATTTAAAAAGTATTTGTTAGATTTCTGACAATTCTAGTACGGTTCTAACACAATTTTAAAAAAGAAAAATACATTAATTTTCTAAAAATTCAAACTTTATTGTATAAATTGTTATTATGATTATAAAAAAAAAACTTTGTGAACCAATCATGAAAAACATTTTTCTGCTCCAAAAAATAATCCGTAACATACTTGTGCAAATAAATCTTTATTGTCAATTTATATAATTTATAATTATATAATATATATAGATATGTGTCCTCGTGTCCTACATTTCAAAGATTTTACGTATATCCGTGTCCGTGTCGTATGAATGTCGTATGAGTGTCTGTGTCAGTGTTTGTACTGCATAGACTAAGACTCCTTCATGGTTTTACATAGTTTTAATTTATACTAAACATATATAACTTAAATTTATTGATAATGATAAATTCCATGAATATTTGGTATCAATATACAGTTATAAAAAAAATCAGTTTGGAAGCTCTACAACGATGGTATCATAAAAAGTACTGTTATACGAGTATTGTGTAGAATTGTTAGATGAGATTCAGCACGTGAAGAAGAAGGGAGATATATTTTTGTTTGTTTTACACTGAATACAACCCTCCATCGTAAAGTCAAACAGAGAAACTATCTTCCATTCAATGCACTTTCTTTTGGATGAACATCCTCATTTTATAATATATAAATAAATACAAATCTTATTTTTAAGTTATTTTTTAAGATTTAATTAGGTTTATTTTTTAATACGGTATGATAGTCTTTTAGAGTTTAAGATTTTATTGAATTTATTAAGTCATCCGTTTTCAGACATCTCATAAATATATAGTCTCGCATCTGAGTTGATCGGTTTCGATGTAAGAGTGTGTATTAAAAATCATATATTATTAGAAATAAAATATTTCATAGTATATAAGTGAATGTAAAACTCGGTTTATTAGGTTATAATTAAATCCATTTTCTAATAAATTTCAACCCAAAATCTTGATTACAAAATAAATGTTATCTAACCTGCTATGAAACTATTGAAAATATATAATTATGTAGTGTTTTATGTTAATTATTATATACACGTGCATGTATACCCTGCAGAAAACATGAAGAAGGTGAAGCATTTGGTGGAACTTCCAGGTGCAAAGACGAAACTGTCTCTATGGAAAGCTGACCTTGCTGAAGAGGGAAGCTTTGACGAAGCCATTAAAGGCTGCACAGGAGTTTTCCACGTCGCAACCCCCATGGATTTCGAGTCCAAGGACCCTGAGGTACCAATTGTTCTTTTATACCATGTTCTCTGAGAATTTTGAGTTAAGTTGTTATTACCTATGTAACACGAATACTGACACAAACATCGAATACAATATAGATACATATATTATTACAGAGGTGTGTTTGAGTTTTATAGTTGTATCATGGTTAGAAAAATTGAGTGAAAATGCAGAATGAAGTGATAAAGCCTACAATAAAGGGGTTAGTGGATATCATGAAAGCATGCGTGAAGGCCAAAAGTGTGAGAAGGATTGTCTTCACATCCTCAGCCGGAACTGTGGATGTTGCGGAGAAGTCAAAGCCTTTTTATGATGAGAACTGTTGGAGTGATATTGAGTTCTGCAGAAGGGTCAAAATGACTGGTTGGGTTAGTTCATTCTATCTATTTATCTTGGTTTTTTTTCTTGGTTTTTTTTTCATCGACATTAAGGGTTTAAGGTTTAGTGTTTAGGATTTTTATTGATTTTCTATCGTGTTTCTTTGTAGATGTATTTTGTTTCAAAGACACTGGCGGAGAAAGAAGCTTGGAAATTTGCCAAAGAGCATAACATAGACTTTGTCTCAGTCATTCCACCTCTTGTTGTTGGTCCCTTTCTCATGCCTACAATGCCACCAAGTCTAATCACTGCTCTTTCACTCATCACAGGTGCATTACACGAGGAGAACCAACAAACATTCAGAATCAATCACACATAATTTAATCACTTTCTGTTTACGATTTCAACTTGCATTAATATGTTGGAATGATACTTGGTTTTTGAATTAGCAGGAAATGAAGGGCATTACCATATCATAAAGCAAGGCCAGTTCGTGCACTTAGATGACCTTTGTCTTGCTCATATATTTTTGTTCGAGAATCCAAAAGCAGAAGGGAGGTACATATGCTGTTCGCATGAGGCTACCATTCATGACATTGCAAAACTGCTGAACCAGAAATACCCTCACTATAATATCCCCACAAAGTAAGACTTCTCAATTTTTTTCATTTCTATCAATTGAATTCATTGCATGTAGAGAATGTTATAGAAATAATAATAATACTATCACATCATTTGCTTAAGTTAGTAGACTTTAAACCTAACACAATTTTGTAAAATCGACTTATAAGATGAGGTTTGTAGTCTCACTTGTATATTATGAAATATTTTTATCTCCAGTCGATATGAAATCTCCATCATACTGCTTTACGTCGAGACTGTCTAGTCGATATGGGATCTTCATTACACCCATTTACGTTGAGTCTGTTTAATCCATGTGGAATATACATCAACACTCCTTTACGTCGAAACTGTAACTCGTGCGTATGACTATATTTATGAGTAGTCTGATAACGATCCGACAAAAGGAAGGAGACCTAATAACGTCAATAAACACTTTGTTAAAATAGGTTCTAAATAGCTCTAATATCATATTAAGAAATTGATTTTAAGTCTAACTCAACTTTACAAATCGGTTTATAGGTTGAGGTTTGTATCATTATATTGTATGATCTCGAACAATATGTATGGATCATGGATGATTTAAAAGTGTATATATGCTGTACTAATCGTGGCCATTTTGATGCAGGTTCAAGGATATTCCAGATGAATTGGAAATTATTAGATTTTCTTCGAAGAAGATCACAGACATGGGCTTCAAATTTGAGTACAGCTTAGAGGATATGTTCGCAGGAGCTGTTGAGACCTGCAGAGAAAAAGGGCTTCTTCCTCAACCTGCTCAAACTCCTGTTAATGGCACCATGCACAAATAGTTATGCTTTCATCTCTCTTGTTTGCAATAAATATGTATGCTCAAGAATCCATCTTTCATCATAATTTTAATAAATTTCTTCGTTTAACTATATCTGTCTGTATTCGCATTTTTTATCATGTTATTTTATTTTTAACAAGTTAAAATTTATTTTTTATATTAATTCTAATTTTAATATATTAAAGAAAATGCATATATTGTTATTTTTTATTTTATATGACTTTATTTATTATATCTATAGGATTATACTTTTTTAGTATCAAATAAAATGTGTGTATATAGTTACTTTTTGTGGACGTAGTAGTTTCTTTTCAAATACTATTAAAGATAAAAAATGTATTAAACGAAAGAATTTTAATTATACATTACCATAGATAAATTTGTTACAAATTGAAATTTAATTGGTCACAACGAGTCTCTTATATGTCAATAAATTCATAACATGCTAATTAACCCTGACATAAATAACTAAATTAATGACATTTTTCATATATAAAAGTCACTCTCAGTAAGAAAAACCAAACTACAACAACATATAAAGACTTAAGATTGGAAATGCGATAATCAGTTTCACATTTTATACAAAAATTTGTATTGATTTATAATAAATATTAGTATCAATGTTGCTATTTATAACTCTTTTAAAAACATCTTATTAAACACATGTATTTGAACTTATTCCAAATTCTCTTAAAATGCATGCCTTTATCAACTACCAATAAACAAACAACTTTTTCCATGATTCATTTGATATAAATTCTTTTTCAAGATTTCATTCTATTTACTTACTTTTATAAGTAAATTAACAATACAACTAACTTCTTCAATTTTTAATAGATTACCTATTTTTCAATACATTATAATTACTTCTATAAATTACCTTTATATCGATTTATAACATTAACTTTTTGATAACCATTTATTTCCTCCAAACATAATTAAGTCCATCCAACACTTCCATTTTTAACACAAATGAATGTATATCTAAAATATATCAATTTACAGCTTAGCATTATTGATGATCATAAATACATTAATTTGATTCCTTTTATGGAGATTTTCTAGTAATAACAAGTGTTTAATGAAAACTGAAAATTAAGAATTCCAACTAAATCTACAAACACCCTTAGACCCCTTAGGTGTTGAAATTATAGAGCTAAGTAAAGGCTTTGAAACTGGGAGATATACTTGTGACAAGAATTATGTTCTAATAAAATTCAGAATAGTTTCTAGCATGTTTATACAGTCAAAACATTTTCAATCAGCCAGCTATATTCTGGATAAATTATTCTATAATTAATTAAAGGCCTGCCTGTAATAGGTGGAACTAATTAATAAAAATGTAATACATGTTGAGCTATACAACAAAGATCCACCTCAGACCATGAATATTTGCTGATTTCTTTGAGATTACTTTTCATACAGTATTATAAGGATGCACTTGAATCATCAGACAGCCCAACACTAACCAATGTTTATCGTTCTTCCATGTTAAATCTGTTCCAAGCATCCTGGGACAATTAAACAAAATTTCAGAAACATGCATCCATACATTTTAATAATCCTACAGAAAGAAACATGTCGTTTAAAAACTGGTCGTCTGATTCCTAACAGTGACTGACACCATCGTCTTAGTTCAACCCAGGCAACGCAAGAAAAATATACTTTATTTTAGCCTGTGCATTTATTTTGGGAGGATTTTTATTACAATTGATATGATAAAAAGGAATGTTTGATGTAATTAATGTTGTCATGGTTTTATTATTATGATAGACTGATTACGGTAGCCAAGTTATGTTACAATAAAAAATTAGATTTTGCACATGAATATGATTTTATACATTTTATAAAACATAAATGAAAATAACAGTTTTGCTTCAACAAAATTTATTTTATACTACATGGAAAAGATATCATAAATTAAATGTTATTTCCAAACATGGGTCTCATGGTACTAAGTACCATGGAAAGATTCAAAATCCCAATCACAACTATATAAGGTTTAATAAAAAAAGGTGCAAGGGAAACCCATTTAGAACCATGGTGTCAGCAGAGTTGTTAACAACTAAAAAGAACAAATGAAGGCCAAACCTTTAGAAGATCAAAAACCTTCTCGCAGATGTACTTTTGTTGAATGCTTGCTCCCCGCTGCTGCAGCTTATCAGGATGCACAAAAAGAGTAGCTTTACGATAAGCTTTCTTTACTTGGGGGGTGGTTACTACATCTGTCAAAGGAATCGGTTGCCAACCACCGTCGGGGCCAAGAATCTGCAAAACACAATTTTGATACCAAGTAAATGAAAATTTCCTCCAGGTCTTAAAACAACAGAGTGCTTTCAAAAATGATATATTTTTATGAGTTCTTATCTATCTAGCATGGCATAACAGTCTCAAAATATGCACTGAGCTTAAACAAAGTTAGGATGTTTACACATACATATTGTAATGTAGAAAGCAATGCCCTCAAGTTTCCTGTTTTTCCACTTGACCATCTTTTAACATCAGCATCAAGAACTTCTGCTACCCTCTGCAACAAAATAAGATTTTGTAAGACAAAATGTGAAACATGGGAATCGCAAAACTTGATAGAAAAGTTACATTTCTCTCCTCTTTCTCCTTCTGCACAAGCCGGTCACGCGTATTCTTTTCTGCAAGAGCATGTGCCTGCATCCGAAACAAAGAATGAACAAACAATATGACAACTTAATTTGTACAAGAGATATTTGGCAAAACCAGGACCGTACCACACGTTCCCCTATTCTCTGATGCCTCTCAAACCTAGCTTTACATCTCTGAGCAGAATCGCCATTAGCTCCATCAAATGCATCAGTAGAATCACGAACTTTATGAAAATACAATTTGTACAGAATCAATAAATATTTAAACAGGAAGCACAGAAATAAAGAATATATGATACAAGATAAAAGATAGGGTCAGATATAGCGCAATCAAAACATGTTAACATCACATACCACCATAGCTGAAAGATTTTGAATGGAAATTTTGCTTCATTGCATTATCACGGGAAGCCGCAAAGCCTGCAACAGGTTTGTCAGATTTATTTCTTGCATCAGAGGCAGCTCTCTCAGAAAGTGCCCTTTCTAGGGCCCGTGCCCGTGCCTCTGAAGTTGCTCTCTCCACAGCAGCACGTTCAGCTTTAAGTTTTGCCTCCATAGCAGCCTTCTCAGCTGGGGTCTTCTCATTTGCCTGACTAGTGGTTTTTCCTAGCCTTTCTCGTCCGTCAGAAATGTTTTTCTGACGTGCTTCTGCAGCAGCTCTCTCTTGAGCCGCCCTTTCTCTGGCATCAGCAAATGCCCTTTCACGTGCTTCACGAATTGCTCTTTCTACAGCTAATTTCTCCTTTTCTTTTTCTCTCTCTTTTGCTGCATCGAGTTTTTTGAGGTGTTCCCTTGCCTGCTCTTCCTTATGCAAGTTGTCATTTGCTCCCTTCTCTTCCATTGCGGATGCTTGATTACTGTCCCTCGTATTGCTGTGACTTGATTCAACCTTCTCCTCTTCTTTGGAGGGACTTGATTTCCAATCAGAGGTACTGGGTATCTGGGATTCGTCTAGAATGTCTTCTTTGTCAAACAAAATCTCCCCAATGGAGGAGTTAGATCTATTCTCGTCCACATCTTCATCTAATGCATCTCTTGTGTCCTTTGCATCCTTGCAGATTTCAACAGACTCAGGAGTTGTGTCTTCAACAGGCATTTCCAGATTGCAGTAATTTTCTGACTTTTCCCAGCACTGATCTAAGTTTTGCCTAGCCTTTATGTCAGTGTCACCAGTATTTGTAGCAGCACCTTCGGAAGTCTCTGTTTCAAATATATTTTGTATTTGACTGTCTGCTTCATTGAGTTCAAGGGCAACTTGAATGAAGGAAGAAGTCTCATCTGCATGTTTATCAAGGAAATCATTTGTCTCAAGAACCGGGTCTGTTTCTTCATATCTCTCTTGTTGAAATGAATCACTACTTGCTCCCGATATACCATCCAGCACATCAGATGAATGCACCTCTAGATTTACTTCCAAAGTTTCCTCATTTTCAGTGATTATATCAGCTGCCTGAGTCTTGTTCAACTTCTCACTTTCATCTGGCTCATAGCTTGAACTGGTTTCTGTGGTCTTGCCAGTTTTCTCTGCCTTTACCTCCTCGCAACAAGGATCAGATAGAGTCACTCTAACTGGCTCCTTGTTATCTATCCTTTCCCTTGTATTTCCATCCACCAGTTGAGTGGCTCCTTCAAATCCAGTCTCACTTGCTTGGGCATCTAGAACCATGTCACTTCCATATAATTCACTTTTCTTAGTAGTTCTTTCGAAAATTTCTTCCTTAGCATGAATATGGTCCAGGGTATCCTCCAGTATTTCCTGCATACAAATATTGCTAAAGCTATTATCAGTGCCTTCTCTGGCTTCTCTCTGACAGGAATGTTCAGTCTCTTGACTGAAATCCAGAAAACCAGAATCATTTATTTTATTTCTATCCTCTAAACACCCAAAGTTCTCTGTGGCTTCCTCCATATTAGTCAAATTTATGGCATGTAGACTGCACACACTCTCATTGTCAAGTGGTTCCAGAACCTCTGCCGATTCACATTCTTCCAGTTCACTGAACACATCAACTTTATTCTCACTTCCGTTTAGCTCTTCAGTAATATTCTTCTCAGCCTGTCGTGGTTCCTGAATAGCTCTCAAATTTATTTTGCATTCTTCTAGCTCAAAGGACCCTTCAAATTTGTTGCCATCTTCTGGTTCACAAGCAATTTTTTTCCCATTACCTGTTATTAACCCTTGCCCACCAAGATTGCTTTCATAGACTTCCGGTTCATTAAAAGATTTAACCCTATTCTCAACTTCCACATTTTCAAATACCTCCTGAATCATATTTGTCTCATCTACTACATCTTGACACCTATGTTTAGTTTCTTGGACAAGTTCTTCATATGCACTTGCTTCATTGTCTGCATGGAGCTTCTCTTCATTATTCTCCATCCCCCAATACTCCCTAACCATTTCTATCGTTTCATCACATTCTTCAGGTTTTTCAGGTGTATTCCTATCTGTTGTATCAAAGTACTGCTCGCTCTTGTTTGCCTCTTTCAGCTCAAGTGTTTTTCCCTTATGATTTGATTCTTTTTGTTCAACCTCTTTCTCATGTTTTGCTTGATCTGATTTCATCTTCTTCTGTGTTTCGCCTACAACTTCTTTAGCACCACAGGTTTCTTCTGCCCCCAGATCTGGCCTCACTTTCTCCATTCTCATCGTTGACTTCCCTACCTCAGAAGAAGCATTTAGAGAAGAATCCTTTTCTCTTAATGTTAGCTTTCTATCAAGTTTCATTGTTCTATGAGTGACTTTAGCCTCTCTTTTCCCCTCAGCTTTCAATTCAATATTAGACTTACGTTTGACACGATCAGGAAAACCTTCTTTCTTTCTTCTCATCAATTCTTTTGCAACATTCATTCTTGCTTGAGCCTCTTCCATTGCCTTTCTTAAAGCAGCTACACAAGCAGCTACCTCTGAATTACAGTCTACCATGTCATCTGAATATGGTGGCGAATCTGCACCAGCAACACCTTCGGATGAGCTACTTTTAGATGCCTGGAATTTCATTGCCGTTGATTTCAGAGCATCTCCTTTTTGTTTATTCATGTTAGATTCTGTAGTCTCTGATCGAGGAACTTTAACATGATGTGTTCCATTACTGATCTCACATGCATCAAAAAACAGATCAGTGTAATCAGATCTATTTTTAACTTTTACTCCATTGTTGGAAGACTGTTTCTTAGAATTATCAGCTGAAGCACTAGTATATGACTTAGTAGAATGTGCAGCTTCTTTTATCCCCTCATCAACGTGACTACCAGAATAAGTATCTTGTGCTACTGGTATAGACTTATTAGCTCCGTTTATCTTCATTGGCTTGACTTCTTCGATTAATCGAGTGTAAGCAGGGATTGCATGGAGTTGAGCTATATGTGTTGTCCCACTTGTTCCATTTTCACTTCCTTGGTTAACTTTATGATATGACATATTGACCCTTTTGGCATCATGGGATGACCATGATTTCACTGGAATTTCCTTCGAACAAGTAGTAAGCTCTGGCTGGAAAGATTGGTTTTCTCCTTTGATCTTACTCCTACAGAATAATAAATGTCAGGAAAACCATTAATTTAATGTTAACATCGCCCTCCTAAGCAGCCTCTGAGAACTTGGTTAGTTACCAATGCTACAAAATAGATTTGCACAGTAAAGCAATTTTCCAAAGACGATCTCCAACCATCCACAAAGACCAATTTATGAATTTGATTAATATTCACATCCTAGGCCCCTTCTTGGGGATTTTGCTAAATCTCGCATAAATGTGCACCAAATTTGGTACAATACAAGCATAAATTCACATTTAACGAGTACAAAACCCTATTAGTAAGATCATAATGTCATACACTAGATTCCCTTTGCAACTAAAAACTCAGTATATTTCAGGTAGTTGTATTTAAAAAGTTGTCTAGATCCCGATTCCCATGTCCAATCTAAATTTTAAAATTATAAATCTATCGTAAACCTTAACCTATAAGAACTCCTCCACTGGTGAAGTAGAATAAAAGGAATGCCAAAAGGGCTCAACCAGTTCCGCGAAACAGTAGATTCTCATTGATTCGTTTTCTATAAGTGACTAAAAAAGTAAGGTATTATTAGCTTTGTTGTCCACTAACGTGCTCAGAGCACAACACAAATAATTAAATAAATAAATAAAAATAGCAAAGGAAAATGCAGTTTCTCTTCTCACAGAAATAGCTTACATGACCGACAGAGCGGTCAAAATGGAAGGGACGCAGAAACATAGCCATGTCCAAAAAACAAATATTCTCGAATCGAATCTGGATTCCAAGCAAAACACCAACACGCAAGCACATTCACTAATCCAAGTCACATTAAGTTAAAACCCTAACAAAAAAATAGAAAAAAAAAACTCAGCAAGCAAACTCACCGTATAGTGAAGCTATCTTTCTCCACAGGCTCAGTCACTAACTCCTCGAAGGGCACGGCAGCGTCAAGGCTCCCAAACCCGCCGAAGACCATTGAGTAATCGACCCTCGACCGCCCAACGTCGTCGATCTTTTTCTTCCTCTCGTTGAGCTCCGGAAGTTCCAGAATAGGAATAGAGGAACCGAGCGAAGCTCCGGCGGCGCCGAAAATCTCGCGGTAATCGTCGAATTGAGAGGAGAAAGTCGGAGCGCGAAGCTTGACTGGCGCGGCGAAAACGCCGTCGTACGCGGATCTTCCGGAGACGCCGTAGCCGTTGGAGAGCTTCTTCGTGAGAGTCGCGGCGGCAGTTCCGAACTCCATGACGGAGACGAAGACGGCGAAGTTCTTCTCCTTATTCTTCTTGCTCGCGACGCTTCTCTGACTTTGCAAAACTGGTTCAGCAAGAGTCAGAGACACGGAGAAGAAGAAAAAATTGTGAGAAGAAAAAAACAGAGAGTGATGAGAGTTTTATTGCAACTGAATGAGAGGGAAAAAAAATCGCGGTGTAACCGTCGAAAAAACACGATCAACGTGTGGGGGCACGCACTTGCAACCGGCTGTTTCGGTCTCTGACTCGTAGCTGTTCTCCTCTGACTCGTGGCGGTGTGATGGGAAGGTCCACGGGTGACTGGAGGAGCAGGTAAATGTCATAAACATTTCAAGGAAACAAGGGTATGTCTCCTGTGTTGTCGTTTTGCTGCGGAATAGTTCAGAGTCCAATCAGTACTATATAACGTCACTAAGGGGTAGTTTCGGAACTTTCAGCAAAAAGTGGGGTAAGGCATGTTAATTCAGGAGTTGTGTATAAGAAATAATCTTTTTAATATAATTATTATTCATTTATTTCATTTTTAGTAAAAGAATTAATTTTGTATTTAAAATCTCTTGATCATTAATATAATTAAATACATTGTCATTAATAATTTTTGCAAATATTTATTAGAAAAGTTAGTATAATTAATTTCAAATTGAGTTTTTTCTCTTTATTTTTTGTTATATAAATTAAAAAAATTCCATATTTTTTTAAATTTAATTATATATTAATATTTTATTAAATTTTTAATAAATATATGCAATAATTAAAAAAATTATTTAAACATATGTTCAAGTATTTCAACTATTAATAGAGTTTAAACAAAGTTAATAGAATTAAAAAAAATATTGTAGGAGTTTTTCACTATTAGAAAAAAAAAATATTTATTATATTGATTAAATTAGACATCAATTTAAATATTAAAAAATTATTGATATTTAAATTAATTTTTATTATTTATAAATAACTTTTAAAATATTATTTAATTAATAAATTAAAGTTTTAGTTATCAATTTAAAGATTAATTTAAAATATAAATTAGAATTAATTTAAAATATAAATTATAAAGTAGTTAAAAAATTAGTAATTAATACTTATTTATAATTTGTTTAGTTTATAAAATAATATATAGTGTAATGAAGTGATAATTAATTATTTTATTATTAAAATTAGTTTTTATTTAATGATTTTTTAATATTTAATTAAAAATGGTTCTAATAAACTATGTTGACATGATATATAAAATAAAAACTATTTTTCGTTTTAAAATATATATTTCTATGGACAATGACGAAATTTGCAATAAACTTACAAAAAAATATTTAAAAATGTGACGAAACAGCTCACATAAATTAAATATAATAAAATGACTCCTACAATAAAATATTTGTTTTTTTTCGTTACGTAAGTTTTTTTGTGTGATAATATATTTCATCCTTTAAAAAATGTATATTTAGTTTTGTTTCAGTAATAACAAATTTCAAAAAATATAGAAGCTTTCATTTTTTTCCTTAATTATGTTTTAAATAAGATTTACTCTTAAACTATTTTTTGTGGTTCTCACGTTATTTTCTGTAGCTTTCTAAGTATCATTTTATTAGTGAGATAGTCATACTCAACCTTGTTTTAATAGTAAAGAAAGAAAATAATGCTTTCATATCACTCAACTATATTTCAAATAAATTTTAATTAAGAATTTATTTATATTTATTTGAAAATTATCATATTTTTATTTTCAAAAAATCAGTTATATAAGAATTTTTTTGAAGAAACATAGTGTCGCTTAAGATTCTTCAGTGATATTTTTTTCCAAAAAGAATAATTTTTTGAAATTCACTTTTCTTTTTAGTTTCACTTTACAACTATTTTTTAAAGTATATTATATTTAATTAATCAAAATAAATAAAAACAAAAATAATAATATTATTAGTTGTAAAAATCACAATGTCAAACTATGATCATAAGCAAAAATAAAAGGGTAGTTTGGGTATATAAAAGAGGTGTTGTGGTCGTTGAAGAGTTGGTGCGGTTTCTTGCGCTGCTTACTAAATACAGCTGTCGCTATTTAGTCATTTTATTATTCATTGCCAATGGACAAAAACACGGAAATATTGCTTCTACTTTTCTTTTTCAGACAAAATTAACTCATGATAATTTTATTTAATTAATTATTTTTCTTTCACATCAGCATAGTATTTAAGGTTTATACTTTTCTATAAAAAAATATTTATTTATTTTCGTATTATAAAAAAATATGTGAAAAATGTAACAAAATTTTGACCTAAAGATGGTATATTTGTATAATACTTTTGTTCCGACCTCAAATTTGAGATATAGTATCGTTAGGGTTAAACACCGCATTTGCAGTATTTAAGGTCGCAACAATGGCGTTATCTGTGAAAACGAAAATGTATCTCAAGTTCTTCAGCAAAGGAAAATTCACTCCTCTTAGATCTTGATTGAGGGGACTTGTTTCGATACACTAATATATTCTCACATTGTTAAGGAGTCGATATTAGATATTTTATATACTCATTTTTTCTTTAACTCATTAAGCTATCTTTTAAGAATAAAACAAAATCGTGATAGATGATCACCTTCGAAACAAACAATATCTTAAATATAACCCTAACAATATTATCTTTCAAACTTAAAGATTAAATAAATTTCAAAACTGTTAAAAAGGAAGATATATAAAAAAAAATGTTAGGAACCGTGACTATAACAATATTTAACTATAGGTTGAGTCCATAATTATATAAACATTAATGAGTAATAAATATATTGAGATAATAATTAAATATTTATTTAATGCGAACTTATTTTTATTGTATAATTTAATGATTTACAATAAGTATTTATAATGGGGACATAAATTATTCTATTAACGGTTTTTAATTTAGATGTGTATTGAAACTCATAGGAAACAGTGCATTGCATGGTTGTCTGCACGTGTTATTTATTATTTAATAAACTAAATGTAAAGAACAAACTTTTAGATATAATCCATTATTATTTTAAATATTATTACAATAATTACTATATAGAATAAATATCACTTGACATATTATTTTGAAAAGACTTCAAGGATAAGCACTTGATTTCTTAATACATATAACATTTAAATTAATAAACAGTTAAATAAATAATTAAAAGAGTGCGTCCTAATAAAAATTAAAAAATTAAAGTTTTATAGACTTAAAAGTTTATTCAGATATTATAAATTAGGGATGGCAAAGCGGGTCAGCCCGCCCCGCATTGGCCCGCCCTGCGCTTGGCCCGCAAAAATGCGGGACGGGTTGGCCCGCCCCGCAAAGTTATTGCGGGCTAGAATTCTCGACCCGTCCCGCATAAGAGCTGGCCCGCAGGTTTGCGGGCCAGCCCGCGTTTTTTTTTTAAATTAAATATTTATTTTTTTACATTTTGTTATTAAAAAATTGTCAAATTAAACCTATATATTTGTTATTATCAAACCTAATTTTTTTTCCTT